>Ga0307952_1000085_pt1 | contig 58517 bp, 51 predicted proteins | sample OrgLakmetagen376_FD_201821 | JGI IMG/M metagenome (GOLD analysis project Ga0307952, IMG submission 201821) | Saline water microbial communities from Organic Lake, Antarctica - #376 | ecosystem: Environmental > Aquatic > Non-marine Saline and Alkaline > Saline | place: Antarctica: Organic Lake...
CCATCTGGAGTTGGTAAATATTTATCAACTTCTGGTAATTCAATCGGTAAATATTGGTCTTCTATTGTTTTTGGAATTCCATTGTCATAATACACTGGAAATGGTTCTCCCCAATAACGTTGGCGAGAGAAAACTGCATCACGCAAACGGTAATTTGTTTTCGCTTTCCCTATGTTTTTCTGTTCTAAAACAGCAATTGCTTTTTGAATTGCTTCTGCCACCTCTAATCCATTTAAGAAATCAGAATTGGCAATTGTTCCTTTTTTCTCCGTGTAGGCTTCTTCCTCAATTGAAACATCAGCAAAAATGTTTTTAATTGGAATATTGAAATGTTTTGCAAAATCCCAATCACGTTGATCTCCGCATGGAACTGCCATTACAGCACCTGTTCCGTAAGAAGCCAAAACATAATCTCCAATCCAAATTTGAATTTGTTCTCCACTCAAAGGGTGTACAGCATAAGCTCCTGTGAATTGTCCAGAAATTGTTTTCGTATCCGCCATACGGTCACGCTCTGATTTCAAACCCGCTTTTAACTGATAGTTTTTTATATCTTCTTGATATGCTGAGGTCGTGATTTCACTTACCAATTCATGTTCTGGCGCTAAAACCAAAAATGATACTCCGTAAATTGTATCTGGACGCGTTGTGAAAACTCGAATTTGTTCTTCACGATTATCAATCGTGAAGTTAACGGATGCACCAACAGATTTACCAATCCAATTGCGTTGAATATCTTTTACAGCATCCGACCAATCTAGCTTATCTAATCCTTTCAACAAACGCTCCGCATAAGCAGTAATTCGCATTGACCATTGACGCATCAATTTTTGCTCAACAGGATGTCCACCACGTTCTGAAACGCCGTTTACGATTTCGTCATTGGCCAAAACAGTTCCCAAAGCAGGACACCAGTTTACCCATGAATCCGCTAAATATGTTAAGCGATAATCCATCAAAACAGCAGCTTGTTTCTCCCCATCGAAACCATTCCATTCTTCAGCAGAGAATTCAGTTTCACAAGCGGTAACAGCGTTTACATTAGCATTTCCTTCTTTTTCAAAAACAGAAGTTAGTTGGTCGATTGGCAATGCTTTGTCTGCATCTTTACAATAATATGAAGCGAATAATTGCTTGAAAATCCACTGTGTCCACTTATAATATTGCGGATCAGAAGTTCTCACTTCTCTAGACCAATCGAATGAAAAACCTATTTTATCCAATTGAGATCTGTAACGTTTTAAGTTTTCTTCAGTTGTTACAGCAGGATGTTGTCCCGTTTCAATAGCATATTGCTCAGCTGGCAAACCAAAAGAGTCATAACCCATTGGATGAAGGACATTAAATCCTTTTAATCTTTTGTAGCGCGCATAAATATCAGAAGCAATATAGCCCAACGGATGTCCGACATGTAGCCCAGCTCCAGAGGGATAAGGGAACATCGTTAAACCATAATATTTTGGTTTATTCGCATCCACTTTCGTTTCATAAGTGTTATTTTCTTGCCAGTATAATCTCCACTTTTTCTCTATTGCGGTAAAATCGTATTCCATGGGTGTTGCTGTTTCGTTCTTGAAAAGGCAAAGATAAATTTTTTTAGGTTCATACAGCCAAGTAAAGTTTCTGAATTGGTTACCCAGAATCGTATCAATCAATTTTCAACTAAAATTGAACATTTGCAAAAGAAAGAAGGGATTCCTCTGGAGCAAAAACTTATCTAATTGTTGTTGGGAAACTAAATAAGTCATAAATTTCAACTCTCAATTTATCACATCCATCTCTTGATCAAAATGAAAACTCATCAAAAGACAGACAAAGCAAATCATTTGAATCAATAAATCCATTTTTATCTTTGTCTGAAATTGCAATGTTAAAAGCTTCATTATCTAAATGTCCATATCCTATCTATTGTCTGGTGTTTTCCTTAGAGCAAAGAACCTTTATGTTAAATTACATTCTATTCCCTCTTGAAATTAAACGGAGCACATCGCCATCTAATAGAACAGAAAAGTTTTTTATTTCATCCTACAATTCGGTAGAATAGGCTAGTGAATCACCTGCAATTACAAACGCTAAAGTATTATTCATTCCAGCGAAATTAAAATAACTGCTCGGGTTTAAATAAAACACCTTCTCAGCATCCCTATTAGAGCTTTGAAAAGCTTTACTTGCAGACATCAATTTTCTGTAATCAGGCTTTCCTGTGTGGCTTAACTCTAGCTAAACTTGATAAAAAGCAATTGAATTGATCAAGAGAATTAGATAGATGAAAAGTGCTTACATATCTTTTGTTTAGTTCATCGTAAAAGTAATGTTTGGTTTTTATTAAAAAATCAGGAATTAATTTGAATTAATATCGACCCACAAAAAATCCGACTTCAAATACCGTCCGTTTATTGTCACTAAAGGGCATCTCTAATAACTCTGTTTGGAATGATAAGGCAGTTATTTTTTTCAGATACAAGGCGCTGAAAACGGAATTTAGCTGGGCTAAATGAGTATTTCGGCAACGAAGTAGTTGGAAGAAAGAACAAGTTAGCAACCAAAGTAGGGTTTTTAGAGGTGCCCTAAAGCTCATTGCATCTCATCATTTAACAATTTCTAAATCGCAAAACCCTATAAATTTGTATTTTTGCACAAAAAAATGAATTTTTCAACTCGTCTAGGAATACTCCGCATTTTAGCTGTAGTAGAAGGAATTTCTTACCTCGCTTTAGGTTTGACAATGCCATTAAAATATATGTACGAAATGCCAATGCCAAATAAAATTGTTGGTATGGCTCATGGGTTTTTATTTATTTCTTACTGTATTATGGTTTTTGTGGTAAATCAGGAGAAAAAATGGTCATTCGCAACCAACTTTTGGGCTTATTTATCTTCACTCATTCCATTTGGCACTTTTGTTGCCGACGCGAAAATTTTCAAAAAAGAGCAAGAAAAACACATAAAAATGTAATAAATAGACTAAAGAGTCTATCTTTACTTGAGTTAGAGTATCGATAATAAGTCAAATTTCGGTATTCTTCACACCCTAAACCACTTGACTTACTACTTTCGAAAAAGGCGCTGTGTTGAATTACATAGTGCTTTTTTTACCTCTTATACTTAGCTAATCCATTAGTCAACAAGATGTTAATTATTGTTATTTTTACATAAATAAGTATTCTCATTCAACAGAAAACTATATAAAACCGTCGTTTTTTTTTATGGAACGCTGATTTTCAAACACTAATTTATCGTAGCTTTTGAATCTTCAATAGGTTCTTAGTTGCACGGATTCTAAAATTATTGATGACATTAATCTCCCCCTCAGGATTCTTGATTGGCGCCAAATAAAAGAATTATTTAACACCTTTATCATTCTAATGCCCTTGCACATAGAAATATTCGTCATCAAATTCTAGCGATGAATATCAGATCAAGTGATTAAATTCCTTTAAACGAGATTTTTGAACTGTTATTAGAATTCAATCCTGAAACAACTTGAAGCGCTGTATATCTTAGTTGAGTTGGTATCTGACCATAAACAGACGGTTTTTAGTTCCTACTGCCTGTAATTGACGAAATTTTAACGCGGAGATTCTCACTTGTGCAGAGAAAAGCCGAAATAAAGGTCTCGTAGGGATAAGCGGAGAAAAAAAAAGAGGAAGAAAAGTTAGATTTAAAGCTGCTTATTTCTCATTCTTTTATTTTATGCGAAGATTCGTAGAGAATGAACAAATGAGACTTATTACTCTATTTATCAATAGTTAACGAATTAAATTAATGATTAATTAAAAGGGAATTTAGCCTCTATTTTTTTAAGGAGCTTATTGTTTTCTTTGCTAATTGACCAATTGTAAATTTTTGAATCACTGAATCAATTGTTAATTTTCAATTATTGACTATCTTTTGAGCATGACTAAATTGAATATCAATGCGGATTTAGGAGAAATGGCTGGTCAGGATGAAGAAATAATGCCTTACCTAAATTCTTGTAACATTGCGACTGGCGGACACATTGGAGATGCTGAATCCATTCAAAAGACCATTGAATTAGCGAAGAAATACAATGTCAAAATTGGCGCACATCCATCTTATCCAGATCTAGAAAATTTCGGAAGAGTCATACCAGACATCAGCGATAAAAAACTGAAGAAAAGTTTGGTTAATCAACTAAGAACTTTTTATGAAATCGCAGAGCAGTGCAATGTTAAGGTTCATCATATCAAACCACACGGAGCATTGTATCACAACTTGGTTTACGATGAAAAAGAAGCCAGACTGTTTTTGGATGTTTTAGAAGATTTAAAGATAAAAACCTCAATTTATACCTTAAAAAATGGTTTTTTACATCAATTAGGGAAGGAAAAACATGAAATTCACTTTGAAGCATTTATCGACCGAACCTATACTACTGATATGCGTTTAGTCAGCCGAAAACATCCAAAAGCGTTAATTGAGAAACCCGAAGAAGTTTGGAAACAACTTTATTCGATGTTGTATTTAGAGAAAATTAAAGTAATTTCGAATGAAGTGATGGACATAAGCGCTGATACTTTTTGTATTCATGGAGATCATCCAAATGCAACGCGCATTTTAAAATATATTCAAGAACAACTAGAAATGATAAAGTCATGAAAAAGAAACCCATAATTTCACAATTTGGAGACCATGGCATTCTCATTCGTTATCCTAAGAAAATTAATCAACGAATTCATAAAGAATTAACACAATACACGCATTATCTAGTTAAAGGATTTGCTGATATCATTGAAGGATTTACGATTGCCTATCAAGAAAGTGCATTCTATCTAAATCCAGAAGCATCTGTCGACGAAACAATTGAACTGTTTGTTCAGAAATTTAATGAGGTCGATCTTTCAGGGGAAGTTCAATTAAATGCTCAGGTTTTTAAAATTCCAGTTTGCTATGAAGCACCTTTTGCTTTAGACATTCAAGAAATCGCTGAAAGCAAAAAGATAAAAGTTCCAAAAATTATAAAAGTCCACACAAGACCTGTTTATCCTGTCTATTTCATTGGATTTGCACCTGGGTTTCCCTATTTAGGGGGAATAAGTAAGAAGATATCCTTCCCAAGAAAAGCAAGTCCTAGAACAAAGGTTAAATCTGGTTCAGTAGGAATCGCGGGAACCCAAACAGGGATATATCCCAATGAATCTCCTGGTGGTTGGAATATAATTGGAAGAAGTCCATTGAACTTTTTTGACATTGAAAAAGAGAATCCTTCTTTATTAAATGCTGGAGATTATATTCAATTTGAAGCAATTGATTACGCTACATTTAAGAACATAGAAAAGCAAGTTAAATCTGGAAGTTATTCCATTCAAAAAAGCGGCTACAATGATTGAAGTTTTACAACCCGGAATTCATAGCACAATTCAAGATGCAGGTCGATTGAAGTTTCGCGAGCAAGGCGTTGCGGTTGGTGGTGCAATGGATCAACATGCTTTTATATTAGCCAATCATTTATTGCAACATACAGAAATAGCGCCCGTTATTGAATTTACAATAAAAGGTCCTACACTTTATTTCTACGCACAGACATTCATCGTCTTAACAGGTGCGGAATTTCATGTAAAACTGAACGATAAAACTATTTCTCATGCTTCTCCAGTATATATTCCAGCAGAAAGCACCTTAGAAATTGGTCATGTCAAAAAAGGAAATTACGGCTATTTGGGAGTTTTGGGCGGATTTTCAACTGAAAAAGTACTGGAAAGTGGAAGTTTTCATCCCACATTATTACCAAGTGCAAAATTGAGTAAAGGTATGCAACTGGTATATATCAAAACGCATTTTAACAATGTAAACTTCTATGCTCGGGTAATCCCAATTCACGATAAATTCTGCAGAACAAAATTAGATGTATATCCAGGTCCAGAATTTAATTCATTGAATGAAGAACAGCAACAAAAATTACTAGATACAAAGTATTTTGTAGTTCCGAGTAGTAATAGAATGGCTATACAACTGGGAAATATGCCAAAGATCAGCGCTCCAGAAATTATCACTGCACCCGTTCAACCAGGAACAGTTCAACTTACCCCATCTGGACAGTTGATTGTTCTTATGCGAGACGCACAAACTACAGGAGGCTATTCTCGGGTACTTCAACTCACAGATTATGCAATGAACAGTTTGTCACAATGTGAAATAGGCGAAAGATATGAGGCTACTTTTCATTTAATTTGACATTCCTTAGTAAAAGATCATACTGACATTCTCATCCACTTTAACTTTCTTAAAAACTATTTCAAGTCTGATTAATAATTGATTATTATCTCTTTAAAAGCTTAGAATTCACCCCTACTAATTGGGGTATAATACCTATATTTTGTTACCTTTGCGACTCAAAATTTACGATAATCGAGCGTTTGCTCACAAAACAAATAAGGTATGGCACCGATTAAATCAAACATCATTTACACGCTAACGGATGAAGCTCCTATGTTGGCTACACATTCATTACTGCCGGTAATTCGTGCATTTGGAAGTCAGGCTGGAATTGAATTTGAAACAAGAAATATTTCCTTAGCAGGAAGAATCCTTTCTAAATTCCCAGAATTATTAACAAAAGAACAGCAAGTAGCTGATGATTTAGCGGAGCTTGGAGAATTGGTAAAAAGGCCTGAGGCAAACATTATCAAATTACCAAATGTTTCAGCTTCTGTAACGCAAATTAAAAAAGCAATTAGCGAATTACAGTCGCATGGATATCCATTACCAGATTACCCTGAAGAGCCAAAGAACGACGATGAAAAAGCGATAAAGGCTAAATACGATACAGCGAAAGGAAGCGCAGTAAACCCTATTTTACGTGAAGGTAATTCAGACAGACGTGCACCAAGAGCGGTGAAAGAATTTGCTAAGCAGAATCCTCACAGAATGGGTGCTTGGAGTTCAGATTCTAAGACACACGTTTCAACAATGACAGCTGGTGACTTTAGAGCAAATGAGAAATCAGTTACTTTAGAAGACGCTACAAGTGTTCGTATCGAATTAGATGCTAACGGAAATAAAACGATTTTAAAAGATAAATTAGGATTACTAAAAGGAGAAGTGATTGACGCTACTGTAATGAGTAAAAAAGCCTTGATTTCGTTCTTAGATGATCAAATTAAAGATTCAAAATCTAAAGGTGTTTTGTTTTCATTACACATGAAAGCAACGATGATGAAGGTTTCTGACCCAATTATTTTTGGTCATGCTGTGCGTACTTATTTCAAACCAGTTTTTGAGAAACATGCTGCCACTTTTGAGAAAATAGGAGTAGATGTTACCAACGGATTAGGGGATTTAATCAGTCGTATTGAAAACCTGCCAGCAGATGAAAGAGAGGCAGTTCAAAAAGATTTGAATGCAGCAATGGAAAATGGTCCAGACATCGCAATGGTGAATTCTGATAAAGGAATTACAAACTTACATGTTCCTAGCGATGTGATTATTGATGCTTCAATGCCAGCAATGATTCGCACATCTGGACAAATGTGGAACAAAGACGGAAATCCGCAAGATACAAAAGCGGTTATCCCAGATAGTTCTTATGCAAGTATTTACCAAGCAACAATAGATTTCTGTATTCAACATGGTGCTTTTGACCCAACCAAAATGGGAAGTGTTTCAAACATTGGTTTGATGGCGCAGAAAGCAGAAGAATATGGTTCTCATGATAAAACATTTGAAATTCCATCAAACGGAACAGTGCGTGTAATCGATGCAAACGACAAAGTTTTGTTAGAGCACAATGTTGAAGAAGGAGATATATGGAGAATGTGTCAAGCCAAAGACGAACCAATTAGGGATTGGGTAAAACTGGCCATTAACCGTACAACAGCAAGTGGACTTCCAGCAGTATTTTGGTTGGATGAAACGCGTGCTCATGACCGCGAGTTGATGAAAAAAGTAAACTTATATTTAAAAGATTACGATACTTCAAAATTAGCTATCACAATCATGTCGCCATTTGACGCTACAATGTTCTCATTGAAACGTGTTAAAGAAGGAAAAGACACGATTTCTGTTACAGGAAATGTTTTGCGTGACTTTTTAACAGACTTATTCCCAATTTTAGAAGTTGGAACAAGTGCGAAAATGTTGTCTATCGTTCCACTGATGAACGGAGGTGGACTATTCGAAACAGGAGCTGGTGGATCTGCACCAAAGCACGTTGAACAATTAGTTGAAGAAAATCACTTACGTTGGGATTCTTTAGGTGAATTTTTAGCTTTGGCTGTTTCATTAGAGCATTATTCAGAAGTAACAGATAATCCTAAAGCAAAAATTTTAGCGAACTGTTTGGATGATGCTACTGTGAAATTGTTGATGTCGGGAAAATCTCCTTCCCGTAAGGTGAATGAATTGGACAACAGAGGAAGTCACTTCTACTTGGCTATGTATTGGGCACAAGAATTAGCCAATCAATCAGAAGATACTGATTTAAAAGCGAAATTCACTCCCATTGCAGCGAAATTGACAGAAAACGAAGATACAATTGTTAAAGAATTGAATGAAGTTCAAGGAAAACCTGCTCCACTTGGAGGGTATTACAATGCTCCGGAAAAGAACATTAATGGCGTTATGCGTCCGAGTGAGACTTTTAATAGTGTATTAAAGTTTTAGTAGGCTTGCTCTAATGTTGGCATGCTCTAGGAGGGCAAGCATACAATGGCAAACCCACGTAACATTTAAAACACCTCGTAGATTAAGTTCTACGGGGTGTTTTTTTTTACGGTTGTACGAAGAGTAGCTCCTTCAACCTAAATGGACTTGTGTAAATTCTCTAACCCTCATGCGGGCGATTTTAAAAGGGTCCATACCACTCGAACCGATCAGAATAGCTAGAAACATATTTTCATTAACCGTTATAAACGGTTATTTGGATTCTAGAATAATTATTTCTCGAAGAAATCTTGGGATTTAATTACTCAACTTTAATTTTTTAAATCTCATTGCGAAGTGTTCATTAACCGTTATAAACGGCTATTTGGAATTCAATATTTTGAGGAAATAGGAAAACTTTAATCCTAGAGAACTCGATTATGAGAAATTGTAGTTCAAACTTAATTATAGATTATAAACGTTATAAACGGCTATATATAGGTTCCAGAACTAAAGTCAAAATATAAGTTTTCACCTTAAAGTTTATTGAAAGCTAAGCTTGGTTCGTCAAACGATTTTAACCGTTATAAACGGTTATTTGGAATTCAATATTTTGAGGAAATAGGAAAACTTTAATCCTAGAGAACTCGATTATGAGAAATTGTAGTTCAATCTTAATTATAGATTTTAACCGTTATAAACGGCTATTTGGATTCTAGAATAATTATTTCTCGAAGAAAATCTTGGGATTTAATTACTCAACTTTAATTTTTTAAATCTCATTGCGAAGTGTTCATTAACCGTTATAAACGGCTATTTGGAATTCAATATTTTGAGGAAATAGGAAAACTTTAATCCTAGAGAACTCGATTATGAGAAATTGTAGTTCAATCTTAATTATAGATTTTAACCGTTATAAACGGCTATATATAGGTTCCAGAACTTAAGTAAAAATATAAGTTTTTACCTTAAAGTTTATTGAAAGCTAAGCTTGATTCGTCAAACGATTTTAACCGTTATAAACGGCTAATAAGAAAATGGATATTACACATTAAAGCAAAATACTCCCCACCACATTTAGCCTTTTAAAACAACGAAATACTAACCCCTATAGAAATCGGTGTCAAATCTGCGCTTCCATCTCCAGTAAACAATGGAGAGAAGTAATAAGCTCCATAGATTGCCCAATTACGAATTCCAACTCTCATTGTTGCTCCATAACGCAATGGATTGGAATCTGCAAAATTATATTGCTTTGTGGAATAGTTTTTTCCGTCGATGCGTTCTGTTTCTTTCGAAAAAGCATTCAATTGATAACCGATTTTCCCTCCAATCATAAACTTGAAATGTTTATGCCCTTTTGTTCTAAATCTCAATTCTAATGGGACTTCAATGTAATTGGCTCCGAAATTTGAGCTTTCGGGTTCACTTCCAACTGGGAAGTCAGAAATTAAAGTGGCGTTATTTACTAAATCTCTAGTAAATTTTAGCTTCGTTCGGTTATTAAAATGACTGTAGCCAATCCCCCATCCAAAACTCATTGTATTTCCCTTAGTAAGTATTACATCGAACATTAAAGAAGCATTGATTCCAATTGACTGCCAAGGACTAGAAAAATAGTCTTGGTCGCCATGCCAGTCATTGTAAACGACATCTAACATCAAACGATCGTACTTATGTAACTTTTCTTCTTCATAAGGTCGAAGTCCACTATAAAACGAACCTATTCCAGGGCGATAGCGAGAATATAACCCTTCATTTTCAGCTTCATACTGTGCAGAAAGTGAAGACGAATAAATAAAAAGTATCAACAATAAACTAAAGTTTCTCATTCATTTTTTCTTTTTTCTCTGATGTACTGTTCAAAAGCCCAAGCAGTTGAAATCGACTCTTTAATCGTTTTTCGGGATTCCCAATTCAAATCCTTATTCACCTTATCTGTATTGGCATAAATCTCCTTGATGTCTCCATCTCTTCTTGGTCCAATAGTACAAGGAAGCGTTAATCCTGTTTCTTTTTCGAATATTTTAATCATTTCCAGAACACTTGTTCCTGTTCCTGTTCCAACATTGTAAACCATTGGGTTGGTATCGATTTTATCAGAGTGCTCTAAAGCTGCAACATGAGCTTCTGCTAAATCAACAACATGAATATAATCGCGGATACAAGTTCCATCTGGAGTATCATAATCATCTCCAAAAATAGTTAATTCTTTTCTTATTCCTGCGGCTGTTTGTGTAATAAAAGGCAACAAGTTATTTGGTTTCCCGTCAGGTTCTTCTCCAATAATTCCGCTCTCATGTGCCCCAATAGGGTTAAAGTAACGCAATAACGTTGCATGAACTAAAGGACAGTTCGCTACAAATTGCTGAATCATTTCTTCACAAACTTTCTTTGTAAACCCATAAGGAGAACTATATGAAACAGGACTTAGTTCATTTACAGGAATTTCTTTTGGTTCCCCATAAACTGTGCAACTTGATGAGAATACAAACCTTTTGATTTTAAATTCTTCAGCCAATTGAAGCATACTCGTTAAACTCCCAAAGTTGTTTTCGAAATACTTACATGGATTTTCCATAGATTCTCCAACAGCTTTGTCAGCAGCAAAGTGAATTATACCATCTATAGGGAATTGACTAAAAACTCCTTTCAAACGAAACGAATCTTGGCAAGCAGCGTTAAAATAGATGATCTCCTCATTGGTAACTTTTTCCAAACGAGGAATAACGTCTTTGTTGGAGTTCCTAAAATCATCCACAATGATAGGTGTAAAGCCTTTTTCAATTAATGCAACTACGGTATGTGAACCAATATAACCAGCTCCTCCGGTAACCAAAATATATTTTTTGTCAGTTTTCATGTCGCGAAAATAACAATTTGAATTCAGTAATCAGCTTTAATTCATTCTACATTTTCCAATTCAACAATGTGAACGTTATTGTCAAAAGATGTCTTATATCCAACTTCATATACCATTGTATAACGATCTCCAGATGGAGCATTAAATAAATGCGTATGGAAGCGTAAATTAAATCCGTGGGCTTCTAGAATTGTCAATGGAATGGCAGAACTTCTGTAAACTTTAAATAAATATTTCAAAATTACTCTGTTCTTCTGAAGGGTTTTATTAAGGTTAATTACTGTATGATTAGAGTTTCGATACTCTTCATTATGGAATTGATTTTTACAAGAGACTGTGCAAAATTTCTTGTTTCTTCTTCCTTCAAATTCTTCCTCACAACTAGGGCAGACTTTTAGTTTCATAATTATGGCATTGTAGTGAATTGTTAATGTAAATACGTTAAATTTGACTCAAGGTTACCAAAAAATAAAGAAACACAATCATGAAAACAACGGGGTTTGACTTTAAGAAGTATCAAAATCTCTCTAAAAGCCGGAAAATGATGATTCGTTTCTTGGTATATTCAATAGTTGTTTTCATAATTACTTTACTGATTTACAATACTGAAGAGACCATAAAACAAGAAACAAACGAAGATCAAGTTGAACAAATTGACATTAAGATTGATGACGTTCAAACGGAGTAGTTCTTTTTTAAATTCTAATAAAATGTCTTTGTATAACAATTGGGCTTACTATTTTTGTATTTAATTATTCTCTACAAAATCAAATAAACACTATATGGTTACACCACTCGACGATACATATTTCATGCGTAAAGCTTTAGACGAAGCAAAACGAGCATTCGAACTAGATGAAGTTCCAGTTGGAGCTATAATCGTTGCCGATAAACAGATCATTGCGAGAGGACATAATTTAACAGAACAACTTAACGATGTTACTGCACATGCCGAAATGCTAAGTATCACTTCTGCTGCAGAACATTTGGGAGGTAAATATTTAAAGAAATGTACGCTTTATGTTACGTTAGAACCTTGTGTAATGTGTGCTGGAGCACTTAATTGGTCTCAAATTAGCAAGATTGTTTATGGCGCAAAAGATGAAAGACGTGGAGCATTGCGTTATGAAAACATATTTCATCCAACAACGGAAGTAGTTGGTGGAGTTTTGGCTGAAGAATGCGCAGAATTAATGAAGAATTTCTTTAAAAGTAAACGATAAGCTAATTCATGAAATGAATTTGTTCTGAATTCAAAATCACCTCTCTTATTTAGTGTCTGGTCGGAAACAGACGATTTTTATTCCCGATTTTATCGGGATGAGAGGTATTTATTCAATCATAATAATTTTTTGAGGTTTTTCCCGATTTCTCGGGACAGGCTATGAGCTTGTTTTGCTGCGGTTTAGTTTTATTTCTTTAGGAGATGCCATAGTATCAGCCGACAAGAAAAAAAGTAAAATATACGCAAAAGAATCAATTTTAATTTTGTTGTGTTTCCGACCAGACACTAAATAACTACTTATTCTTTTGCGCTTTTTGGTATTGTCTATCAGTCGAATTAATCTCTACGGGTGGACATCGATTAGGATCTCTATTAAATAGCCAAACAAATTTAAGCCTTAACATTGCAGGATAGTATTTACTAGAAAACCAATGAATAGCTGGAGAACCACCATTCCATTCATGAAGGCCTAAAACAGGCAATTCTATACTCGGAATGAAAAAAAATCCTTTATCTGCTCTTGGTTTTATTCCAAAACCAAGAGAATAATGCAACTGTGCCATTAAATCTCCTTGAAACTTTTGTTCTACTGGAACCCGAAATCCGTTATACGCAATGCTTCCATTCATCAATGCATAATCTAAATTCATACCTATTGCATTGTCCAAGAAGAAGTGTGGATTAATTTGAAAGACATTGTGGGCGCTAAACCTTCCGTACAAATATCCATTGTAGAATTTTCCTTCACCGTCCAGTTGTCCAATTAGCGTATCTCTATTATCATAAATTCTAGACTCTGTAAGCTCTCTTCCACCAAAAAATTTAAATCCAACTCCATAATCATAATAATGAATTAGCTTTCTGGGCTTCCCCGTTATGTGGACCATTCCTAATTCTGCAAAAACTCCAATTCTGCCTTGTGTTTCCTGTGAAAAACGGATTAGCGTATCTGCTCCAGCATTATTTGATTTGATAAGAATTTCATCATCTCTTATTCCCATTTTTGTAAAAGTATACGTTGGACCAAATGAGAATTGAATTCCATGTTTAGAATAATCTCCTGTCACCCATCTAAAAAGTGGCTGATGTATTCTTTGGTTACCATAAAACTGCTTTTTAGTGTTCTTCGTCTTATACTGCGAATGAACACCAGAGCTAATAAGTAAAGGAATCAGAAATAGAAACACTAAATTTCTCATGCTATCAATGATAACACCTTGTCTATTACCTTTTTATCATCCCAGTTCTCATGAATATTATCCATTTCCATTACCTCATCCATGATTTTTCGTTGCCTATTTCCAGCTGCTAAAGCTTCAGAATAACGAATATGGCTAAAGGTTACTTGAGAATACAACGGCATCCATTTGTCTGGATACATATCACTAAATTTACGCTCAATTTTCTTTCGCAACAAGAAATCTTTATCACCTGCTAAATCTCGCATTTCAATGTAATTGTACAACGCTAAATCTGCAATTCCATTTCCATCTGGAACACGCTGATCACTAAATGATTTAAATAACTCATTTACATCGCCATTGTGTTTTTCGTACATTTCCATGAATACAGAACAGTCTTCCAATCCAGAATTCATACCTTGTCCATAGAATGGAACTATCGCATGAGAAGCATCACCGAGCAGCAAAACTTTGTTTTCGTAATTCCAAGGACTGCAGCGAACAGTTACCAAAGTTGAAGTTGGATTAGAGAAATAATCTTCAACTAGCGTTGGCATAAATGGTACAGCATCTGCGAAGGTTTTATTAAAGAAATCAGATACTTTTTCTTCGGTATCTAGACTTTCAAAAGAAACTTCTCCTTTCATTGGGAAAAACAAAGTCACTGTGAAACTTCCATCTAAATTAGGAAGAGCAATCATCATAAATTCCCCACGTGGCCAGATATGTAAACAGTTTTTGTCGAAACAATGCGTTCCATCTGCATTTGGAGGAAAAGTTAATTCTTTATATCCATGTGGCAAATAGTCTTGTGAATAATTAAACATCGGTGTTTTTTGTAAAACACCACGCGTAGCAGAAAAAGCCCCATCTGTTCCAAAAATATGGGAGTACGAAAAATGCTCTTTTGTTTTAGATTCACTGTTTGCGAAAGTGATTTCATTTTTTGATAAATCAATATCTTCACAAGCACGATCAAAACGATATTTAATCGTATCGAAATCGTCCGCTAAATTCATTAGCTTTTGGTTCAATTGACCACGTGAAACGGAATAAATAGCCTCATTGTCTTTTCCATATGCTTGATAAGTAAGGTCTCCTTCCAAATCATGCATTTTACGTCCGTACATAGGAATTGAAATATCTCGAATTTCTTTGTCTAATCCCGCTAGCGAAAGGGCTTTAAAACCTCGGTGAGAAAGGGCTAAATTAATAGACCTTCCGCCTATTGCTTTGGCTTTTCTTAAATCTGGTCGACGTTCAAAAACATCAACATGCATTCCCTTCTTTGCCAAAAGAACAGCCAATAAACTCCCTACTAAACCTGCTCCTATAACTGCAACTTTCTTTTCTTCCATGATTTATTTTCCTTTTAGAATCCCAATAGATAATTCTTTATTAAGCTTCATATGTGATTGTAACACTATCCATCGCTATTGGTTTAAAATATTTACACCTTATTTGTTCCATTTTTTTGAGTACTTACTATCAAAATAAGCACTTGGCTTACGTTTGGCTTGTTTTTTTTTATGAAAAACAACCATTATTCTCCACAACACTAACCCTAGGATAAGGACAGCAAAAACCTGTACCAACAACTCAATATATTCAGCTTCATTGTTGAGCTCTCCAGTAAATCTGCGTTGAATTAACTCCTGTATATCCATGAGTTCAAAAATACAAATTATTGAAGAATAAACATTATAAAATGCTATTCATGTGATTTACCGCTATGGTTAGGAAGCAAAGTAATTCGGAGTGTTAAGTCACTATTGTTGTAACACCTATTTTGTAAAAAAAATGAATCCATACATCCCTGAAATTTGAGTACATTTATATTCTCAGTCGGTAAACTATGAAAAAACAGATCGAAAAAACTTTATCATTTAGGGAAAAGGAATTCAAACTTAGACCTTGGCAATTAAAAATACAGGAAGTTATTTACGGAACCTATACAAAGCCAGGTAAGATATTCGATATTGTCCTTTTGATTCTTATTCTGCTTTCTATTGTTGTTGTGATGTTGGAGAGTGTTTCTTATTTGAATAAAGAATATAACACTTCTTTTATCACCATTGAATGGGTTGTGACTATACTTTTCACCATTGAATATATTTTCAGGATTGCTAGTTTACGAAAACCTTTTTCTTATATATTTTCATTCATGGGGTTAGTGGATTTATTTTCACTCCTCCCGTCTTATCTTAGTCTATTTATCGATGGAGCGGCGTCATTAATGCTTTTACGTTCAATTCGTTTCTTAAGAATTTTCAGGATTTTACGTCTTAGCAGATATATGTTAGGCGCAGATGTACTTGGCGATGCATTGAAAAATAGTCGCCATAAAATTGCTGTTTTTTTAATTTCAATACTGACGATTGTAATTATTTTAGGTGGATTAATGTATGTAATAGAGCCCAAAGAAGCAGGGTTCACAAGTATTCCAAGAAGTGTTTATTGGGCAATAATTACTATCACTACGGTTGGGTATGGAGATATTGCGCCCGTCACGCCACTGGGTCAGGCTTTAGCCTCCTTCATCATGCTTTTTGGTTATGCTATTATTGCAGTTCCCACAGGAATTGTATCCTCTGAGTTTACAGCACTGCGATCGGATGATATTAAATCTTATGAATGCCAAAATTGTGGTGAATCAGGTCATGAAAAATCGGCACATTTTTGTAAGAGTTGTGGTTTTGAATTTAAACCTTAATGGTTAATGGAAAACGCACTGATTTTAAACTATATTTCGGAAAAATATTTACGGATGTTCTAATAAAAGAATTTAACCACATTCAATAGTATCAGCAAGTAGAACATTGTATTCGGGAGCCAAGTTCTTTTTACATTTAGGAAAGCGTAAGGTAAAATAAATGGCAAAATGGCTATTGCTATTGTAAAATAGAAATAGGTGTCATAAAAAATGAGGATTAAAGTACTGCCTATTGCGGCGAGTAAGAGCGATACAAAGGTCACAGAAATAATTCTTTTATAACGAATTGAACTTTTTATTCTGCGTTCCAAAATTTTCTTATTCGCCATTAGTGCCATAAAAATCACAATCAAATAAGCGAAATAAATCACAAAATCCCCAACATTGGTGTGCGTTAAATACGAATTGAAAGAAAACATCTCTTCGAGAAAGAATGGATTAACCAGCATCACCCACAAGAAAGGGAAAATAAATCCAACAATTGGTAAAATATATTCTCTCCAAATGAAAGGTCTTATTGTAAACAGACCAAACCAAATAACTAGAAAAAACGCAATGTAAATAGGAAGGAATGTTGCAGCCGCGCCTAGGTATAAAGCACTTAAAAAAGAATTGTTTCGCGCGTCTTCATTTTGCTGGATACTTAACAAATGATAAAATGAAAGAATAAAAAATAAATGTCCAACCAAGTCCTCTCCAAAATGCAAACTAATAGGAAAAAGAAAAACCATTAATACATATAAAATACTGGGCAGATAAATAAACTTATCATAAAAAGACAGCGTGTTGAATACAAAATTGAGTAGGATAGCATTTACACAAATAAAGACAAATGCTAAAATCCTTGAATTTGTCTCCTTCAAAGCACTAAAGTCTAAGTTCCATAGGTTTTCCTGACCGATAGCTACCCTATTAAAAGAAGGAAAGTAAAAGTCCAATAATATATGTAGAAATACAAATACTGGGATCAGTACTACTACAATTGAATTATTATTGGAAAAGTATTTTATCATGAATACACAGGTTTTTAATAAACTGACAACAAATGTATCTATTCATTGAGATAAATATAGAGTTTTTAAAGAATCAATTGGAAAAATATTATATTTGTGCTTATAATTTTTTGTTATGACTTATACAGAACTTGTTAAATCTTTAGGAGAGGGTATTTTGTGGACAACAGAGATACTATTTGAAAATGTAGGAAATATATTTAACTACTCAGCTATCGTTGTCGGCTTTATAGGTTTGTTCATTTGGTTGCGTTTACAAACTAAATACAACAAGGAAGCAGCAAATGACCCGAACAAAATAAAGTAAAAAACTTCACGTTTTTTCATGAGCTTTCATTCGAAATGAGAGCAAGTTATCTTTAGTCACTTTTTTTAAAAAAAGTGACTTTTAATTTCACCCCTGTTTATCAATGATTTGAATTACTTCTTCAACACTTATGTTGTAAATATCCTCTAGTTGTGGGTTCTGCTTATTATTATCCGTGATGGCAATGCTATTTTTTCCAATTGGAGCCCATCTTCCCGGATGCATTGGACGTAAATCAGTGTATAACCCTATCGCTTTCTTACCCAAAACAGATGCTAAATGCAAAGGTCCGGTGCTACAGGCTAATAAAACATCACAATCATTAATAAACGTAATTAATTCTCCCAAAGTACTCTTACCCGAAATATCAATAATACTTGGGTGTTTAGGCAGTGCATCACGAAATTGCAAACCTTCTTTCTCTGTTCCTGAGAAATATACAGTACAGTTTTTCTCGACTAATTCATTTGCAAGTTGTACATATTTATCCATCGGCCATTCTACTGCTGAACCTTGAGATTTTGTATGTAAAATAATACGCTTGCCTTCTTTCAAAAATTCCTTGAGTTGATTGGGTAGTTCAACTTGTGGTTTAAAATCACCGATATATTCAACTAACTCTTTTTTATTAGGTAATGCTTTAATTCCAAAATTCCTTAGCAATTCAAAATTCAATTGCGCTTCATGGAAATCAGAATTTTTACGTGTAAAATTTGGACGAATATTACATGTCAGCAAATGAAACATTCTATGGGAAGTCCCGACTCTCAAAGGAATATTCGCTGATTTAACCAATTTCGCTAAGTGTTTATTTGGGAAGATATGAAAAAAGACATAAATGTTTAGCGCTTTAAACTTTTCTACTTGCTCTGAAAAAGAAACTTTCTCCCAGTCTTCCAAACAAATAATTTGATCGATATAAGGAGAACACCTTAAAACGTCAACAGTATACGATTTCCCTAGAAACAAAATGCGAACACTTGGATATTTTTTTTTTAACCAACCACATAAAGGCAATGTCAAAATAACATCTCCAATACTATCTGTTCGACTAATGACAACTGTTTTGCCAGATAAATCAATTGTTTTCATACTGAAGTCTCCTTAGTTCTTTGTATTTGTAGATATTAGACAAGGCTGAAATTCGAGCAATTGTGAATCCTGATTTTCCATCCAAAAATCCTTTTTTTATAATAAACATTGCTACGAAACGACCAAGAGCACTGATATATGGTTTTAAGGGTCCAACTCGTTTTCCTTTTTCATACATTTTAATGGCTGTCAACTCAGAATATTTATCTGCGCGTTCCTTGTGGTCTTTTTGAGAATAGTAAGAATAATGTAACAAGTGACCTTCTAAATTTATTGGCTCTGGATTTCCTTCGACCATCAGTTCTTCGTGAACATAAGCCCCTTCCCACTTACTTATTGATTTAGGAAAAATTCTAATTTTCACATCAGGATACCAACCTGAATGTTTAATCCATTTTCCGCAATAATTTGTTAATCGGTTCACTTCGTAAACACCTTTTAAACCTTCTTTCTTGATGGTTAAAATAGCTAGTTGTAATTTTTCATCTGGCGCTTCATCAGCATCTACAGAAAATATAAATGTATTCGTGGACAGCTGATTCAAATAGTTTTTAGCATTGGAGTATCCCTTCCACTCTCTTTGCTCGATACGAACGTTTTTACTTTTACAAATTTCAATCGTTCGATCTTTAGAAAAGGAGTCAAGGACAATTATCTCATCAGAAATTAGTGCTAAAGCGTCAATACAGCGTTCAATATTTCGCTCCTCATTAAAGGTGATAATGGTAGATGTAATTTTATGTTCCATGTAATCTCTTCTAAAACAAATATAGTGCTTCTGTAATTAGTCTTTGCAAGAAAACTCCAAATACTGCGTTATGCTTGTTTTAAATTGCAGTCATCCCGACTTTTACAGTCGGGACTCCTGTCAATTAAAAAATTCACAAGCCTTGTCTTTGAAGTTTTCTTATCAAAGACTTAAAAATGATTAGTTTTCTTGCAAAGACTAAGTAGTGTCTGGCCATTATTTCAATTTATAGTGAAAAGAAAAAACCACATCCCGGTGGATGTGGTTTTAATAAGATTCTCAAATTGCAAGCTGAGAGGGTTTTTATTAATTAATAATTATATTCTACCATAAATATAAGAAAAATAGTGTGGGTTCTGAGAATCAAGTGTAAAAAATAAATATTAAAAATCACTATTGTCCGATTAAAATAAACTTCACTATATGAATATAGATTTTGATACACACCTTTTTCTCTTTTATTCAGAGAGAAGCTATTCCACATGATAACTCCTATTTCGCTGTCGAATCTCAGGAAATTGGAGCTTATGAAGCGCAAAGTTTCCAAAATCAATCGTTCCCCTTTATTAGAAAATAATTCAAAAAATTTGAAAAACTTTCACCCGACAGCAATGATTAAAAACACCTATTAATAAGTGTTAATTATCCTCATTAAAAAGAGAATTCCAATTGATTTCATCTTTATCCTCAAGACTTCCTTTCTCGCATTTATCGTTAACTCTCAATACTGTCCGGATTTTTAATCGGGATTAGTATCCTAATTCTCTCCTCACCCTGTACAATGTTTTGTATGCAACTTTTCTTGCTTTTTCTGCGCCATCACTTAGGATATCATCAACTTCATCTCTGTTTTCCGTGTAATAGTTAAACTTTTCACGTTCTACTTTGAATTTTTCAATGATTAGTTCATAAAGGGCTTGCTTAGCGTGACCATAACCAAAATTTCCTGCGCGGTATTGGTCACCTAAGGCTTTTGTTTGCTCTTCGGTCCCAAGCAATTTATATAGCGCATAAACATTACATGTCCCTGGATCTTTAGAATCTTCCATCGGTGTACTGTCTGTCTCGATTTTCATCAATTGTTTTCTTAGTGCTTTTTCTGGCAAAAATATATTGATAAAATTATTTCTCGACTTACTCATTTTCCCTCCATCCGTTCCAGGAATAAGTGTTGTGTGTTCTTCGATTTTCGCTTCTGGAATTACCAAAACGTCTTTTCCTGTGCTAGTATTTAGTTTTTGAGCAACGTCACGTGTCATTTCAATGTGTTGCAATTGATCTTTTCCTACTGGAACTTCGTTTGTATCGTACAATAAAATGTCGGCAGCCATTAACATTGGATAATTAAATAATCCAGCGTTAATATCACTTGTTCTCCCTGCTTTGTCTTTAAAAGAATGTGCTAGTGTCAGCCGTTGATATTGAAAATGGCACATTAAATACCATGCAAGTTCTGTTGTTGCAGGAACATCACTTTGACGATAGAAAACGGTTTTTGCTGGATTCAAACCAAAAGCAAGCCATGCAGCAGCAACTCCATAAGTGTTATTACTTAGGGTTTCACCATCCTTAACTGTTGTCAATGAATGTAAATCAGCAATAAATAAAAATGATTCATTCTCACCATTATTTGCCATTTTAATTGCTGGAATAATAGCTCCCAATAAGTTTCCTAAATGGGGAACTCCGGTACTTTGAATTCCTGTTAAAACACGTGTCATAATAAAACTAATTATTTTTGTATAAGATATAGTTATGCACAAAAATAATCTTTTGTTGAAGACCTAAGCAAAATATTTATATTTGGTGAGCATTAAAATTAGTGATGAAATACATTCTTGGGATAATTTACTATTCATGGAAAATATATATTGGAGTAGTATTTGGTTTAACCTTACTCCTTTTTTATCCTGCTTTGTTGTTTGTACTTTCTTTCGAAAAAATACAACACTACAGTTTTAAGATCAATGTTATTTGGTCGAGATGCTTGCGTATGTTGTGTTTTTACGCAGTTGAGCAAAATAGAAAAGTTCCTGCAAATGATGAACCTTATATTATCATTGCGAATCACACTTCATATCTAGACATATTCATTTTATATAGCATTCTCCCAAAACAAAGATTTATTTTTATGGGGAAGAGTGAGATTCTAAAATATCCATTAGTAAAAACATTCTTTAAGAAATTGAACATACCTGTTGACAGAAAAAGTAGTATACGTTCTGCAAAAGCTTTCATTCAAGCTAAAAAAGCATTGGGTAAAGGATGGAGTGTTGTAATTTTCCCAGAAGGGGGTATACCTGATTTTGCTCCACAGCTTGCTCCTTTTAAAGATGGTGCTTTTCAATTAGCGAAATCAGTTTCTTGTTCTATTCTTCCAATAACATTTATAAATCATTTCAAACTCTTCTCTGATCCAGAAAAACTTTACACTCCTGCCATGCCTGGATTAATAAAAGTACACCTCCATGAAATGATAAATAAGGAAGAAGTCAAGCAAGAAGAGATTCAGATTCTAAAAGAAAAAACATATCAAGTCATTGATTCTTATATACCGCAAAAAAATGACTAAATTTGCCCCTACAATATTAATTCATTATGGAAATTAAAGACGAATTAATCGATCACATTGCTCATTTGGCGAGACTTTCTTTTAAAGGAGAAGACAAAGAAGCTATAAAAAAAGACATGAACAATATCATTGATTTTATGGGGAAACTCAACGCAATTGATACTGACAATGTTGAACCACTTGTTTTTATGTCTGATGGCGTGAATGTGCTTCGCGAGGATATTCCAAAGCAAACGGTTACACATGAGGAAGCATTGAAAAATGCACCTAAAAAAGACTCTGATTACTTTAGAATTGCTAAAGTATTGGACAAAACAGCAGAATAATGAAAATATTTAGTTTATTACTACTCTTAATTTCACTCATTTCTTGTAACAACAGTCAGCCGCTTTGTAATTGTATTGAAGCTGGAGATGAAGTGAACAGAATTTCAGCTACATTTTTTAATCGGGCTGCTACCAAAGCTGGAGAAGACAGTTTGAACATCGCAAAAGACAAACGTGATAGATTGTGTGAACTTTTCCAAGAAATGGCACCCAAAGAATTGCATGAAAGAGCTTCAAGATGCGAATCTTTAAACCTAACTCCAGAACAATAGATCTCCCTCCTTTTATTTATTTTCAGCGACAACAAACCCCAAAAACATTTTCAAAGTCTGTTTAGTGTCTGGTCTGAAACAGCACAAAATTAAAATTGATTCTTTTGGTATATTTTACTTTTTTGCTAGTCAGCTGATGCAGCATTTCGACAGGCTCACTTCGTTAGTCTTTGTGCAGCGCAATGCATAGTCTGTCTCGAGAAATCGGTGAAAACCTTAAAAAATTATTGTGATTGAATAGACATTTATAAAAAACGTCTGTTTCCAACCAGACACTATTTAGCTTTTCTTATCACTGTTCGTTAGAGGATTAGTTTGAAACACAATTTGTGGATCTATTTTCCTTTCTTCTCCTTTGATATCGCTGATCGCATCTGAAACACTAGGAAAGAAATTATTTTCTCCAATCTCTTTAAACATATTGGTCCTTTCAAATTTATCTCTCACGGGCCCTTTTAGACAGGCAATAATCATTCGAATATGATTCAGTTTATATTCAACTGAAATTTCCTTTATTATATCTAAAGAGGTAGTGTCTATACTATCAATCGCTGTTGCATCTATGACTATATATTTTAATCCCTTCTTATTTGTTTCGAATTGCTTTAATTTTTTAATGAAATGCGGAATATTTGCAAAAGATAAAGCCGCATCAAATCGGTAAATAAGTAGTTCGTCATTGATATCTATATCAGCATAACGGTCGACATTTCTAAATGTATTTAAAGTTCCTTTTACCAATGCTATTTCTGCTGCATGCGGATAGGAAATCGCATAAAGCAATGCCATAATGGACAAAACTACACCCGCAATTATTCCTTCTTGAACACCGATTAGAAAAGTAACCAAAGTAGTAACAGCAAACATTAGAAAATCACGTTTATCTATGGCCCATAATCTTTTGTAGTATGGGAAATCCATTAATCCAATAATAGCAACAATAATTATTGCCGCTAAAGCAGCTTTGGGTAAGAAATAGAAATAAGGAGTTAAAAATAAAAGGGTTAAAATCACTAAGCCAACAGTAAAAATCGTAGAAATATTTGTTTTTGTTCCTCCCTGTTTATTAACAGCTGAGCGAGAAAAACTTGATGAAGTAGGATAAGCTAAAAAGAAAGAACCGATAAGCTTAGATAAACCCAAGGCAACGAGTTCTTGATTTGGCTTTATTGAACCTTTATCTTCTTTATCCTCCAAAGAAACCCCAATTGCGTATACTTCAACAAATGAAATAAAAGCAATAGTAATACTCGCAGGAAGAAGCAATTTAATCAAATCCCAACTTATATAAGGAACCGAAAAGTATGGTAATCCGTTAGGAATTTTACCTAAAATAGAAACACCAGAACTTTCTGTATTGAAAAAGAAAATAATCAGTAAAGAAACCAACATCACAATTAACTGATTGGGTATTCTTTTACTGAAGCGCTTCATATAGAATAGAAACGCAATAGATAATCCGGAAATCAAAACGGTATAAAAGCTAAAGGTGAAACTGTTCGAAACTAAAGCTAAAAGCGTGTCAATTGAGCCATGGGCATCAATTTTAATTCCTGTAGCACTTTTCAGTTGACTTAGAAAAATAGTCAGGGCAGCTCCAAATATAAATCCCTTAAGAACAGGTTTAGATATAAAATTGACGATCTTACCCAATTGGAAAATACCCATTAAAAACTGAATTAAACCCGAAAGTAAGGCAATAACTAAAACTGCATTTAGGAATTCATCAGGGTCTGTAATTCCAGCCTGGTTCAAGCCAGAAAAAGCCAAAAGAGATGTCAACGCAGCAGGACCAATAGCGGCATAAATAGATGTCCCCATTAACATATAAATAAGCAAAGGAACTATAGAAGCATATAACCCATATACAGGTGGGATATCAGCTAAATAAGCATAGGCCATACCTTGTGGAATAAGCATTACACCTACAGTAAGTCCACCAACTATATCTTGTGTAAATGTTCGACCATTGTATGCTTTAAGCTGGTGAAAAAAGGGAAGTTTAAATTGCATCTATCGTTTGTTGTCTTTTATTTGAATGTTTGTACCAATCTAATAACATACAAAGTATCAAATTGATTCAACAATCTACAAATATAGGAAGTAAATTGAAATTGAGACGTGATATATGGTCTTTGCAAGAAAACCTAAAATACTGCGTTAAGCTCACTTCGACATGCTCAGCGCAACGCTGTGAATCGTGTTTTTAATTGCAGTTCCTTCGACAGGCTCGGGACACCGCATCCCGACGTTGACAGTCGGGACTACTGACATTTAAAACTTAACAAGCCTTGCCTTTGAAGTTTTCTTATCAAAGACTTAAAAATGATTAGTTTTCTTGCAAACACTATATATTACATTGAGTAATGATTAATTATAAATGGTTAATTGTAAACGCAAAAGAGAGGCTCTTCTTTCGAACAACCTCTCTTTTAATTTTTTTTAAACAATTAAACCCAATTATTAATTATCAATTCTTAATTGTCAATTAATACTACCCGTTCAATGCTTCGGCACCACCAACAATCTCAAGGATTTCGTTAGTAATAGCTGCTTGACGTGCTTTATTGTACTGTAATTTCAAATCACGTTTCAAGTCAGAGGCGTTATCGGTTGCTTTATGCATTGCTGTCATTCGCGCTCCTTGTTCTGAAGCCCATGAATCCAGAAGTGCTTTAAACAACTGCAACTTCAATGTTTTTGGAATTAAGTCTCCTATGATTTCTAGTTTAGAAGGCTCGAAGATATAATCTCCAATTTCGCTTTTATTATCTTCAACCTCTGATGGAACTATTGGCAACAATTGCTGGTCACGAATGATTTGAACTGCTGCATTCTTGAATTCATTGTATACAACTATTACTTTATCATATTTCCCATCAATGAAGGTATCCATTGCGTACTGAGCGTATTCAGATACGTGTTCAAAACTTAAGTCATCAAATAAAGCCGTGGCATCACTTAAATTATCTGGACGTTTTAATAAACCTCCATTTTTAAAAGCATCATTCACTTTTTTACCAATACTTAGCAAATCAACTTTTTTACCTTTAAGATCATTCGCGATAAGCTCATTGATTTTCTTTGTAATATTATTGTTGAATCCACCGCATAAACCTCTATTCGATGAAACTCCTATGATCAATACATTTTCAACTTCACGCTGCTCTGCGTATCTATTTTCAGAAAGATCAAGCGTAGCACTAACATTTCCAAGAATTTCTTGGATTTTCTCTGCATACGGACGCAATTGTGTAATTGCATCTAGTGCTCTCTTCAGTTTTGCAGCAGAAACCAACTTCATGGCTTGTGTAATCTGCATCGTTGAAGAGATAGAAGTAATCCGGTTTTTAATTTCCTTTAAATTAGCCATACCCTAGAATTCAATTCACTTTCTAAATAGAAAGATTAATATTTTGAAGCAATCTCTTTAGCTACTTTAGTTAAAGTAGCTGTAGTTTGTTCAGTTAATTTACCTGATTTAAGTTCGTTCATTAGATCTTTGTGCTTTGCATCAAGATAGTCTAAATATTCGATTTCAAAAGACTTCACTTTATCAACAGGAACTTTTTGAATCAAACCTTTTGTACCAACATATATTATGGCAATTTGTCTTTCTACAGTAAACGGATCTCCTTCATTTTGTTTAAGAATCTCCACGTTACGAATCCCTTTATCCAAAACGTTTTTTGTTACTGCATCTAAGTCAGAACCAAACTTAGAGAAAGCCTCAAGCTCTCTGTATTGTGCTTGGTCTAATTTCAAAGTTCCTGCAACTTTCTTCATTGATTTAATCTGAGCATTACCTCCAACACGTGATACAGAAATACCTACGTTAATTGCTGGACGAATACCTGCGTTAAACAAATCAGACTCTAAGAAAATTTGTCCATCCGTAATCGAAATCACGTTAGTTGGAATATATGCAGAAACGTCACCTGCTTGTGTTTCAATAATTGGAAGTGCCGTTAAAGAACCTCCTCCTTTTACCATTGGCTTTAGAACATCTGGTAAATCGTTCATTTGTGAAGCAATTTTATCATCATTAATGATTTTCGCAGCACGCTCTAACAATCTTGAGTGAAGATAGAAAACGTCACCAGGATACGCCTCACGTCCTGGAGGACGACGTAACAATAATGAAACCTCACGGTAGGCAACGGCTTGTTTTGACAAGTCATCAAAAACAATTAAAGCAGGACGTCCAGTATCACGGAAGAACTCTCCAATTGTTGCTCCTGTCATCGGCGCAAAATATTGCATCGGTGCAGGATCAGAAGCGTTTGAAGCAACAACAGTCGTATAGGCCATTGCTCCTGCTTCTTCCAATTTCTGAACGATTCCTGCAACAGTTGATCCTTTTTGACCAATTGCTACATATATGCAGTACACAGGCTTTCCTGCGTCATAAAATTCTTTTTGGTTGATGATCGCATCAATTGCAACAGTTGTTTTACCTGTTTGACGATCACCAATAATCAATTCACGTTGACCACGACCAATTGGAATCATAGAGTCAATTGACTTTATTCCAGTTTGCATTGGTTCAGTAACTGGTTCACGGAAAATCACTCCAGGTGCTTTACGTTCAATTGGCAATTCGAACAATTCACCTTCAATTTTTCCTTTACCATCGATAGGTTGACCTAGTGTGTTAACAACACGTCCTATGATACCCTCACCTACTTTTACAGAGGCAATTCTACCTAAACGCTTCACAGTGTCACCTTCTTTAACTTTAGTTGAATTACCTAGAAGTACAGCTCCTACGTTATCTTCTTCTAAATTAAGTGCAATTCCTTGAAGTCCACCGTCAAACTCAATAAGTTCTCCATATTGAACACCACCTAATCCGTAAATACGCGCGATACCATCTCCTACTGTGAGAATAGTACCAACTTCTTGAAGTTCAGCTTCAGTTTTAAATCCTGATAGCTCTTCTCTTAAGATTGCAGAAACCTCTGCTGGTTTTATATTTGCCATTTTTTCAAACTTTATATTAACGACGGGCGTTAAAATTATCGTATTAAACGTTGTTTCATTTCATTCAACTGATGAGCTATACTTGCATCAATACGTGTATCACCCATCCTTATTACAAATCCTCCGATGAGTGATTCGTCAATTTTTTCTGTTAGTTCAATTGAACCGTTGATATGTTTATTCAGTTTTTCAAGTATTGTTGCTTTAACAGATTCATCCAATTTTGCAGCTGAAGTTAATGTTAAAGGGACAATTCCACGAATTACATTCAGCTTTGAAATAAACTCTTCAGCAATTATTGGCAGAATCGTCTCTCTGTTGTTTTTGGTCAACAAGTGAAAGAACTTTTTACTAATATCTTGAAAATCCCCGAACAATTTATCAAAAACACTATTCTTTTTGTCCGGATTAATAAGTGGACTATTCAAAAATACATGGAAGTCATTATTACCATTTGTAGTCGCTAGCAAATATTCCATGTCTATCAACACAGCATCTGTATTTTGCTTTTCATCTGCCATCTCAATGAGAGACTGCGCATAACGACCTGCTACCTTCAATCCTTCCATTGTTTCTAGTTTAAATTGATGTCTTTAGCAAAAGTCGCTGCCAATTGCTTTTGTTTCTCATCAGAAGAGAGGTCTTCACGAAGAATTTTCTCAGCAATTTCTAAAGCGATTGTAGCTACTTGATTTTTCAATTCAGCAACAGCAGCATTTTTCTCAGCCTCGATAGATACTCTTGCACTTTCAACAATTTTATCTGCCTCTTCTTTGGCTTTGTTTTTTGCAGAATCAACCATACTATCGCTTGTAATCTTAGCCTCTTTGATCATCTCATCACGTTCGATTCTTGCTTCTTTTAACAAGTTCGCATTTTGTGATTGTAATTTCTCCATCTCTGCTTTGGTCTCTTTTGCCATATCCAAAGCATTCTGAATGTTATCTTCACGTTTATTTACAGCTGACAGAATCGGCTTCCAAATAAACTTCGTCAAGATAATCATCAGAAGGATAAAGTTTAATCCTGTCCAAAATACTAATCCTAAATCTGGTGTAATTAAATCCATTTCTTAATAATTTCTCTTTAAAATAATCCTTTTAAAAACCTCCACACAACCAACCGTTATGTGGAGACTTAACTTGTTTTTTTACTATCCTTGAAGCAAACCAACAACAACACCAAACAAAGCAACACCTTCAATAAGGGCAGCAGAGATGATCATTGCAGTTTGAATCTTAGGAGTAGCTTCAGGTTGGCGAGCTATCGCGTCCATTGCTGAACCTCCAATTTTACCAATACCCAAACCTGCACCTAATACAGCGATTCCAGCTCCTACAGCAGCTATTCCAGTAATTGTAGCCATAACTATTTGTTTTTATAAAGATTACTAATTAATGATGTTCTGCAACCGCATTTCCTATGAAAAGAGCAGATAACATCGTGAAAATGAAGGCTTGTAAAAATCCGACTAACAATTCCAACACACCAATAAAAAGTGACATTGGCACTGTTAATGCACTCCACGCCGCACTTCCGAACGTGAATATAATTCCTGTTAATGCTAATATAATAATATGTCCCGCAGTGATATTCGCAAACAAACGTATCATCAAGGCGAATGGTTTTGAGAATACTCCAATAATTTCCACAGGTATCATAATTGGTAATAATAAAACCGGCACTCCTGGTGTTGCGAAAATATGTCTCCAGTAATGTTTATTTCCAGAAAATAAAGTAATCAACAATGTAAATGATGCCAGAACTAAAGTAAAACTAATATTCCCTGTTAAGTTCGCTCCTCCTGGAAAAAGCGGAATTAATCCCAACAAATTGTTGATCCATATAAAGAAGAATGCAGTTAATAAAAAAGGCATAAACTTTCTGTACTTCTCTTCCCCAATGTTCGCTTTCGCAATATCATCACGCACAAAAACTACTATTGGTTCAACAAATCTAGCAACTCCTCTTGGTGGGTGTAACCCATCGTTCTTGTATGATTTCACTACTACTCTTAAAAGAATGAACAATACCAATGCGGAGAAGAATAATGTAAATACGTTCTTAGTGATTGAGAAATCGTATGGTTTTGCGTTGGTTGAGTGACTTTCATCATCAAAATCTAACAACCCAGCTTTATTTAATTTGTAGATATTTTCATGATAGAGCCCGTATCCTAATTCTCTATTAACTAAATAGTGGTCTTCTTCTCCTTCTGAAGTCACGATTTCAATCGCTTCTCCTTCGTGATACAACCTTTTTGAAGAGAATACTTTTATTCCACCGTCAATCAAAATTATTGGTAAATGAATAGAAATGTGTTGTTTTCCATCATTATCATCAGTGTACGTTAAAACATGCCACTCATGAGCATCTTTAATGTGATGCATGATCATTTCTGTAACATCTACTGGTTCACCTTCTTCAGATGAACTTGAAAAAACTGGAGCTGATAGCAAGAAAGCTACCATCCAAACAAATGCTTTAAGCGTCGTATTCAACATTGTTATCACTTTAAAAATGAATCGTTCCGTTCAATTTTGGGTGCAAAGATATATATTCTTTTCCAAATGTCAATGCTTTTTTTTTGGTTTTGAATATTTTTTGAGAAAAGTAGCAATGCTAAAGACTTGGGAGGTGTATCAGAACGAGGAGTAATATATTGCTCTCCTAAATAGTCTTTGCAAGAAAACTCCAAATACTGCGTTATGCTTGTTTTAAATCGCAGTCATCCCGACGTTGACAGTCGGGACTCTTGACAATTAAAAACTTCACAAGCCTTGTCTTTGAAGTTTTCTTATCAAAGACCTAAAAACAATTAGTTTTCTTGCGGACACTAAATAGTGTCTGGTCGGAAACACAACAAAATTAAAATTGATTCTTTTGAGTATATTTTTTCTTGTCGGCTGATGCTATGGCATCTCCTAAAGAAAGAAAATCAAACCGCAGCGAAGCAAGCTCATAGCCTGTCCCGAGAAATCGGGAAAAACCTTGAAAAATTATTATGATTGAATAAATATTTCTCACAATTTATACAATTTATAAAAATCGTCTGTTTCCGACCAGACGCTATATAACAACTGAAATTGAAATCACTTTAACAACTCTGGAAATTTTGCTTTAAAGCGATTAAGCCTAGGAACAGATACACTTTTGATATATCCATTGTTTGGATTATTGTGTTCGTAATTCTGGTGATAATCTTCCGCAGCATAAAAAGCTTCAAACGGAACAATCTCCGTTGTGATTTTTGAAAAGGTTCCTTTTTTTAGTAGCTCCTGCACATAATTTAGTGCGCGTTCTTTTTCTTTCAAATTGCGATAAAAAATTGAACTGCGGTATTGTTTCCCTCTATCTGGACCTTGTTGATTTAAAGTTGTAGGATCATGAGAACCAAAGAACACCTTTAATAAGGTAGGATAATCTATTTTTGTACTGTCATAATGAACCGCAACAGACTCTGCGTGATTTGTTCGACCAGCACTTACCAATTCATAATTGGCATCGGCTGCACTACCTCCACTATAACCAGAAATAACATCTCCTACACCTATTACAGATTCGAAAACAGCCTCAACGCACCAGAAACATCCGCTTGCGAAATAGGCAACGGTATTGGTCTGGACATTTTGTGCTTTTTTATGTGCGGATTGGGCTTCATTACTACTTTCGCCTTTCGAATCGGTTGCTTTACTAGGAGTACCTGAACAGCTTGCTATTGTGAATATAAATGATAAAAATAATATTGTCGTTTTCATTGGTTTTGTTTTTTATATAACGTTTTACCTTAGACTATTGTTTAACCTTCAAGTTTCCTCCTCCTTGATCATTCAAAGGAGAAAGTCCTCCGAATAGTCATTAACATGTTTATTAATGATAAATTGCATCCCTTCTAAAATTTCAAACATGACATCCCTTATTCAAATTCCATAATTCTTAAATACGTAGCCCTTAAGTTCAATCTTCTTTCTATTTTTGCAACTATAAATTGATTATTATGTATAGAACGCACACCTGTGGCGAGTTACGCTTGTCTGATATCGGAAATCAAGTAACCCTGAGCGGATGGGTGCAACGCACACGCGAAATGGGAGGAATGACTTTCGTTGATCTTCGTGACCGTTATGGAATTACGCAATTGGCATTTAGCAAGGATGAAAATGATAAATTAAATCAAAGAGCACGTAAGTTAGGACGCGAATTTGTTATTCAAATTAAGGGTCAAGTAATTGAGCGTTCTAGTAAAAACAAAAATATTCCTACGGGAGAAGTTGAAATTACAGTAACAGAACTCAATATTCTTAACGCGGCCAAAACTCCTCCATTTACAATTGAAAACGAAACAGACGGTGGAGATGAACAACGTATGAAATATCGTTATTTAGATATTCGTCGTCAATCGATTCTTGATAAATTGCGTTTGCGAAATAAGGTAGCCTTAGAAACAAGAAAATTTTTGGATTCTGTAGACTTTATGGATATTGAAACTCCATATTTAATTAAATCTACTCCTGAAGGCGCGCGCGATTTTGTTGTACCGAGTAGAATGAATCAAGGTGAATTTTATGCCTTACCTCAATCTCCACAAACATTTAAACAATTGTTGATGATTTCTGGAATTGATAAGTACTATCAAATTGTTCGTTGTTTTAGAGATGAGGATTTACGTGCAGATCGCCAGCCTGAATTTACACAAATTGACTGTGAAATGTCGTTTGTTGAGCAAGAAGACATCTTGAATACTTTCGAGGGGATGATCAAGCACCTCTTTAAATCTTGCAGAGCTGTTGATTTTGAAGGCGCCTTCCCTAGAATGACATATGCTGAAGCAATGGAGCGCTATGGATCTGACAAACCAGATATTCGTTTTGGAATGGAATTTAACACTATGAATTCTGTTACACAGAACAAAGGTTTTAAAATCTTTGACGATTCAGAAATTGTATTGGGAATTGTAGCAGAAGATTGTGCAATATACACGCGTAAACAATTAGATGCATTAACGAAGTGGATTCAACGTCCGCAAGTTGGTGCGAAAGGTCTAGTTTATGCTAAATATAACGATGACGGGACGTTTAAGAGTTCGGTAGATAAATTTTATAGCCAAGAAGACTTGCAGGAATGGGCTGAATTAACAGGAGCTAAACCTGGAGATTTAATGCTTATTTTAAGTGGAGAAATAGATAAAACACGAAGTCAAATGAATGACTTACGTTTACACATGGGGAATGAATTGGGATTAAGAAATCCAAATGAATTCAAACCTTTATGGGTAATAGACTTCCCTTTATTAGAATGGGATGAAGATTCAAACCGTTACCATGCAATGCACCACCCATTTACATCGCCGAAAGCTGAGGATATTTCACTTTTGGAAACAGATCCTGGGAAAGTACGCGCGAACGCTTATGATTTAGCGATGAATGGTGTTGAATTGGGTGGAGGTTCAATTCGTATCCATGACAAAGGACTTCAAGCTACAATGTTTAAGCACCTTGGATTTAGCGATGAGGAAGCAAATAAACAATTTGGATTTTTAATGGATGCTTTTGAATTTGGTGCGCCTCCTCATGGTGGAATTGCATTCGGATTAGATCGTTTAGTAGCAACAATGGGTGGATCTGACTCTATTCGTGATTATATTGCATTCCCGAAAAACAATTCTGGTCGTGATGTTATGATAGATGCTCCGTCTGCGGTTGATGATGCGCAGTTAAAAGAATTGGCTTTATCGGTAATAAACAAGAGTAAAGAATAAAAAAGCGATATATGTGGTAATTGTATAGAAACACCACAATAACTATAGTATGATTTCAAACAAAAAGGGACGCAAATTGCGTCCCTTTTTATTTGAATCATAATTTTCATTTCACCGACTTAGTCTATTCTAGTAGAAAACATTGACGTCACCTTTGATGATTTTTAATGCTACAGTCCTTTATGCTAAAAACTCACACTCAATACTGTGAAAATATATCTGTATTACGCGCCTATAAAGAAATCAACTTTACCGGTTTCTACATCATACATTCCACCAATAATTTTAATGCGTCCCTCTTGCTCTAACTCTTTTAGAATTGGACTTTTCTCACGAATTTCTTTCATTGAATTATAAACATTTTCAACACCAACTAATTGTATTGCTTCTGGTGTGGTAATGATATCAAATTTAGTTTTCACCTTTTCAATTGCTGGACTAATCCGTTCTAGTAAATTTGTCATATTTCCCATTTTAACCCCATTACAAGCAGACGTAACTGCACCGCATCTTGTGTGTCCAAGGACCAATACCAATTTTGAACCAGCAACTTTGCAAGCAAATTCAAGGGATCCCAAAATATCATCATTGACAACATTTCCAGCAATTCTCGTATTAAAAACATCTCCAATTCCTTGATCAAAAATTTGCTCTGTTGTTGCGCGCGAGTCAATGCATCCTAAGACTACCGTATGCGGATATTGTCCAACAGAGGTTTGCTTTACCTGAAATAGTAAGTCGCGTTGCATCATTTTACCATTGGCAAAGCGTTCATTTCCATCGATAAGTAACTGCTTTATCTCTTTAGGTGTTAACTTATTCTGTCTCTCTTTGGTTTGGGTTTCCATAACAATGATTTAATTCAACATATAGTGATTCATTCCGTAACTCAAAAGTTAATTTTTGTGCAAAGAATACCTTGCGATTAAAATTATAGAAACCCTTGAATACGTGCAATGAATGTAAAAATAGATATTCTATCCTTTTCAATGTTCAACAATTTAGGATTATTTTACCTTTTTCTTCAAAATCTGGCATTCCAATTGCTTACCTTTAGAAAGTTTCTTTGTCAAAGATTGATTTTTTATCTTGTCAAAAGTTATTCGCGAATCTATTAATTAGCGAGCAAAGTGAAAAGATATTTTGAGCCATATTGGGTTTTACAAAATGGATTATTAAAAATCAAATACAGCATTATACTTCAAGTCTATAAACTCCTTGACAAAAGATAAACGCTTATAAAAAGGCGACAAATAGCAGATTATTATTTACTTTTACAGAAAACATTTAGCTGATGAAATTAATTGTTATACTTTTTTTAATGACGATCACGCCTATCGCTTTTTCACAAAATGAATGGTGGAGAATTGGAAAAAATGCTGAAACAGAAAAACAAACGGAAGAAGTAACTAAAAAAGAAAAGCCTCAACAATTAGAGAAACCAGAAGAGGTAACTCCTGAAACTAAAGAAAAAGATAATTGGATAAAAGACAGTATTGTTGAACCTGAAAATATTAAACCTGGAAAGGTAAACATCATTAAAAGTAGTTCTGTTGATAAAATAATCGGGTTTAAATCTGCAACAATTCCTCCCAACACATCGCCTTTAAAGGATGGTTATCGAATTCAATTATTTTTTGACCAAGACAGAAGTGCAATTGATAAAGCGCGCTCTACCATGTTGGAAATGGATGATGAGTCACCTACTTATATTGAATACAAAGCACCAAATTACTTTTTATTACAAGGTGACTATCGCACACAGTTAGAGGCAGAAAAAATTCGTGCAGCTTTGATTTCCAATTTCCCTGAGGCAATTGTAATAGAGGATAAAATATATTTACCAGAGATAGAAGAGGAAATGATTAAAGAAGAATAATTGTTATTGGATAAATCAGAGACGCCGCAGTTGAAAGTCCTCAATATACAATATTTATCTATATAATGTCTGCAATAAAACTAATCATTTTTAAGTCTTTGATAAGAAAACTTCAAAGACAAGGCTTGTGAAGTTTTTAATTGTCAGGAGTCCCGACTGTCAGAGTCGGGATGCGATGTCACGAGCATGTCGAAGGAACTGCAATTAAAAACAAGCTTAACGCAGTATTTGACGTTTTCTTGCAAAGACTATATAAAATCAAATCCTGTGACATAAGTAGGTCCATCAAAGGTTTTTTTGGTACGTCCTTTTGGAGTTCGAATCACCAAATCAACTTCTTGCGCACCATTTAATTTATTCAACAAACCCCAATTAATTATGTCCTTGTTGACTTTATAAATCGGTTCTTTTTGGTCTACCCACCAAATAATGGTATTGGTTTTTTCTTGAAACAAAATACCTTCAAAAAGTTGTTCAAGAATTTCGGGCTCATTGCTCTTTAACCAAATTGAATCCACAACAGTAAAGACCTGAGAATTTGGGCGGATCACTTTTCTTAACCCAGGAACAAAAGGAATAATATTTCTCATTAAACCTCCACTTTTACCAGGTAAACGGGTTATTTTCCATTCTGCACTGTGTGTTTTTGCAAAAGCTACTATTTCCCCATCTAATTTTAATGTATAAAATGCATCCTCGTTAAAGGTATGTTTTGTGAAATAAAGCGGGGAATCACCATACGTTTCTTTGACTTTTCCACGAATAAAATCATTGACCTTTGTGGCTTGAACCGTCTTTTTAATTTTTGGTTTAATTCGACTAAAACTTTGGGTTGCGATTTTTGCGACAGGATAGAATTCAAAGTTTTCACTCATCCAAAGTGAACGTTCATTTCGCGGATCGATGTAAGCATAAAATAATTCTGGGTTACCTTGTTCAAGTTCAAAAGCACCTTCAAAAAAGCCACCAATTCGGTTTTTTAATCCTGAACTGGTGGCTTTGGATTTTGGCTGTTTAATTTTAGCCTGCATTCCTAAATCAAAAGCAAAATAACGTACGTACCAATTTTTGGGTCTGCGGCAAAAAGTTATGTTGCCTATAACCTTCTCATTTCGCTCCAAATTAATAAATAGCGGATGGTAAATCTGCTTGATACGTTCTTCAAGTCTTTGGTGTTGATAACGTGCTCCATTTGAACCCAAAGTAACCGACTTCAATAACTTTAAAATGTCACTGTTATAGGTTTCTCTCAATACAAAAGGAGGTTTTATCTTCATTTCTACATGGATTTAAATAGTGTCTGGTCGGAAACAGACGATTTTTATAAATATTTATTCAATCACAGTATTTTTTTAGGTTGTTCCCGATTTCTTTGGACATACTATGCGCTGCGCAGAGCATATCGGAGTGAGCCTGACGAAATGCCGCATCAGCCGACAAGAAAAAAATACTTAAAAGAATCAATTTTAATTTTGTACTGTTTCCGACCATACACTAAATACTCATTTCTATAATTTTCTCTGCTTCAACAGGTGACAAGTCTTTGCGCTCACCAATTGCTTCCCAACCACGTTCTTCAAAACGCTTTCTAATTGTTTTTCCAGTAGATTGGTAGTCATCAGTATAATCAGAAATACGTGTTTTAACTCCTAGAGATTCAAAAAATGTCTTCGTACGATTAATTGCTTCGTCTCCGCAAGAACCTTCCAATCCAAAAATACGTTGACCGTACTGAATGAGTTTTTCTTTCTTATTTTCAAATTTAACTTTATACAAGTTTGGGGCGATAATCGCCAACGTTCTTGCGTGATCGATTCCATGCAAAGCTGTTATTTCGTGACCAATCATGTGTGTTGCCCAATCGTAAGCTACTCCAGCTCTTAATGTTCCATTTAGCGCCATTGTTGCACACCACATCAAATTACTTGCTGCTTTATAATCGGAAGGATTTTCCAATACCTTAGGACCCACTTCAATCAGCGTAGCAAGAATTCCTTCTGCAATTCGCTCTTGCAATAAATTATCTGAAGGATAAGTCAAGTATTGCTCTAGTGTGTGCATGTAAGCATCTACAATTCCGTTAGCTATTTGCTTTTTCGGCAATGTTTTAACAACTGTTGGGTCTAGGAATGAGAATTTCGGAAAACCTTGTGGCCCACCCATTGTTCTTTTCTCTTTCAAACGACTGTTAGAAATCACTGCGCCTGAATTCATTTCTGAACCTGTTGCAGGCAATGTCAAAACAGTTCCAAAAGGAATTGCGTATTCAAATTTACATCCTACTTTCATTGTCAAAACATCCCAAGGGTTACCCTTGTATTTTGCTGCAGACACAATAAATTTAGTCCCATCAATTACAGAACCTCCGCCAATTGCCAAAACAAAATCTACTGGATTTGCCTTAATTTGTTCAACGGCTTTCATTAGTGTGTCGTATTCTGGATTGGCTTCAATTCCTGAAAACTCAATCACTTCAAAATCAGACAACGCCTTCATCACAGCATCGTAAACACCATTCTTTTTGATGCTTCCTCCACCATAAGTTATCATCACGCGATTTCCTGCTGTTGCATCTTTAATTTTATCTGTGATTTGGTCGTAGGTGTCTTTTCCAAAAATCACTTTTGTTGGGTTATAATATTCAAAGTTGTTCATTTATTGTTTTTTTATTGTGTGTTTTAACTTGTCTAAGGTAATTCTCTTGTTACATTTTAAACTGTATTAATTGACAGAATTATAAAACAAGTTGAATTGATATTAGTTTTTATGAGGTCTAAAATAAGAATATTGAATGTGGTATAATGTTAAAAAACACGAAGAGTTGAAGTAAAATTGTAATTAACTTCAACTCTACAAGTAATGCAACAGAACTAAAAGCAACGCTAATAATCACGGATTTTTTTTATCAATGGTGAATATTATTTGAAATGATTTATAATTTCAATGGATAATTAATTAAGGTTTTACCACGAATTTAGTGGATAACTTTTTCAATGGAGAATAAATCTCAGTTATCTTTTCTTGCACTATTAAGGCATTTCAAAATCCGCTTTAATCAGTATTCACCAAAGGTGAAAAAATCCGCGAATATCAGCGTTGCTTGCATCCGCGTTCCATTACAGCGCATCAAAAAGTATCAACCAGAACTCTCGGTTTACTCTATATTTTTGTATAACTAATGTCTTAATAAACAATTCAAACCTTGTTTATCAATTCAACTACCCATTAAAATAAGGGTAGAAACTTATATAGTGTATGGTCGGAAACAGCACAAAAGTAAAATTGATTCTTTTGCGTATATTTTACTTTTTTTCTCGTCGACTGATGCTGAGGCATCTCCTAAAGAAAGAAAAACAAACCGCAGCAAAGCAAGCTCATAGCCCGTCCCGAGAAATCGGGAAAAACCTTTAAAAATTATTATGATTGAATAAATAGCTCTCATCCCGATAAAATCGGGAATAAAAATCGCCTGTTTCCGACCAGACACTAATTAATAAAAAATGCACACCCTAATCAAGGAATGTGCATTTCAAAAATAATTTACTAAATATTTACTTCTCTTTGCTCACTATCAACTTAGAATTCATTTTCATAATTCCGTCGTTGTAAATGTTGATAATATAAACTCCTTTTGTAAGACTTCTTGTATCAATCACTTGCTCACCCACATTTCCTTCAATTGCTCCTGATCCCATTTCGCGACCATTCAAATCAAAGATTTTGTAGTGAGAATTCTTGAGTTCATCATAAATTTCCCATTTGATACTCGTGAAATCACTTGCTGGATTTGGATAAACTGTGATGTTGTACATTATCTCTTCTAATGTTTTTTCATTAAGAGATGGAGGTGTTAACATTTTTTCACTTGATTCTTCGTCTACCATTTCTTTCTCATAACAGATACCATAGAAGAAGCACAAAATATTCTCCGCATAACCTGAGGCTCTGTTGCCTTGCTCAGCTAAAGTTTCTAAATAGCTAATTTCTGAAGAGTCCAGTTGTGCAACATTACGCGCCCCAAGACTAGACCTGAAAGTAATATAGTTGTCATAGTCTTCAAGTAAAACTAGATCACCTTGTATACTTTCATCGCTATTAAGTGCTTGTAAAACAGAATCTGCTCTAATCCATTCGCTATTTTCAACAAAAAAGTCCATTAAACCTATTTTATCAGAAACACAATCACCCATCAAAACAGTGTTGTGTCTATCAGCATAAGTATGCTCGTCTTTAGATTTTTCTAAATATTTAATGAAATTACTAGTTGTTGCTATTTTAGATTTAAAATAAGACATTTCAGCTTCCAGAGTAGTTCTTACTGTTTCAGTATCCCAGTTATTTCTAACATAATTTAGCATATATTCTGGCAAAGCATTATTGGTCACCTCATTTAATTCAGTAATAAAGTTTTCACCTCTTGTTGCATCTGGATTTGCGAGTAGAACCTCTAAAAGCATCGCATTTGGCAATAAATTCTCTGCAGCTGCAGTTAATAAAGCCTCTGTTGATAAATAAGGAGATTCCTGCATAAGGTTATTTCTCAATGACCAAGCATCGCTAGACCAGTTGTTTTCAATCTGACTTTGAAGAATATCTGTATCACCGTTATCTATCAAAGAGATATAATTGTAGTTTAAATTATTATATGAAGTTCTTAGAATAGCCAGCTCACTTTCATAGCCAACTAAATCTGTGTTGGGATCTTGAAACATAAACAACCCATCTTCAAAACTTGACTCACAAGTGTTATCAAAATCTGCCATAATTACATCAACTGGGCCCAAAACACCACTTGTGACATTTGGATTTGAAATACCTCCAAAATGATAAAAATTAATATGACTTGCGTTATTTTCGATATCCAAGGTGTTAGACTGGAATGTATTGCCCGAGGAAGTTTTTGGATTGAACTCTCCTTGATACAACCTAACTCCGTCTTTATCAGGATCTGAATTAATATATATTGCTTTTCTATTTTGAACATAATCATTGCATAAAAACTGAAGTCCGTTAGCAAGATTTACACTACGGTTAACTCTATTTGCTTGAGTTCCTGCAAAAAGATAATTCAAGGAGTTTTTGTACAAACGGTTATTTGCTGGCCCACTATTATTGACAACAATACCAGATGTTTTCCCTCCAACTAAGGTACTTATAACTGAATTTTCCTCAACAATAAAACCAGTGGATTTATCAAGAGTAACGCCATTTCCAGAAGAAGAATTAATTGAATAGCCACTATTACCAATTACAAAATCGTTTCTGTTTATAGAAACATTATCAAAATCAGCAACACGAACACCCCAAATATTATTAGTGAAATCTGTATTTGTAATAGTAACAGATTCAGAAGTTCCTGCTCCAGCAACTTGAACAGCAAACTCTAATCCAGTAAAACTAGATCTTAAAATCAATGAACTTGGACAACTTTGTCCTGATGGGATAGCAACTGGTGAGTCACACCTTGGTGCAACAATGTAGCTTGCATCTAAAGAATAAATCCCCTCATTTGGTGAGCTACTAAAAGATTTATCAGACGTTATGTTGTTAGAAAAATCACAATTCTCAAAAATGACACCTTGAACTTTCCAAAGTGTTACATAAGGCTGTTGTGGGTAACCTTCAATGAAATTATCATCTGTTAAGAATTGCGTATCTGAAAATCTAGATAAATTATCTCTTAATGTACTAGGATTATTCGGGCTGAAATTTTGATATTCCATAAATTCGATTCCTCTTCTATTATTTCTAAATATTCCATCTGTAGATTTAATCACACCTCCAATATCATTCCATGAACCCTCTTTCCAGTTAGTAACTGCTTTGTTCGCATTTTCTATTGTACCTCCATTTTTTAATTCTAACATTCCTTGGTAGGTTGGGTTGTTAATTGGATATTGGTGTTGGTTTGATGTTCCGTAGACTTGAACTCCTCGCCAGTAAGATTCCACATCATTACAAGGGCGAGAATTCGTTAAGATAGCTCCATCAATAGTTAGTTTAGCGCCCTGCTCTATTATTACTTTAGCATTTGGTCCAAACCGAAAAGTCATATTTTGAATAGTGACATTGTTTCCTGACGGAATAATCAATTCATCTTTAATAAAAACCTCTCCTACGGCATTCCATGGATTATTTGAAATACCAGGACTCCAAACCCCAGTTGCCAGTGAAGTATAAGAAGTTTCGTTGTATACGGTAGTAGCAAAATTTTGATAATCCATTCCATCAATTTGGTCTGGTAAAACATGAGATTTTGTTACGAGCAATGTAATATCATTTAAACCTCCATAATTAGCTTGATAATTTGGCAGTACTACTTCATTATCAGTAAAGTTTAAGGCACTAGGGTTATTAGGATTACTAAAACTAGCCAATCTACCTTGAGCGCCTAAATATAATTTTCCATCTGTAGCTAGTTCAATTTGAGAATATTGAAAATCGTCTTCAATAACCGAACTAGAGGCTATGTTTAAGGAGTAGATACCATTACCATTAGGGTCTGAAATATTGGGGTTGGTAAAATCATAATATTCTAATGGTTTGTCATGATAAAAAGAAATATCGTGAGTAATAAATAATTTACTTCCATCAGGAGAAAATTCTATTCCATGAATGAAAGGGTTATCATTTGAATTTCCATCATTGTAAAAATATAGCGTATTCTCGCTTCCTGGAAAAACGTTACCAGATGCATCAAGTTCGGCAGTATAAATTGCAGTCGACAAATCTAAACCATTATTTGTAGCGTTAGCTCCATAAGGACATGCTATTCTAAAACGACCGTTAGATAATTCAATTAACTCCATTTCTGACCTTGAACCTCCGGTTGCATTTTGATTCTCAAATGGAATAAGCCCGTCATAAACCATACCATTATCGCCTATTTTAAATCTAACTATCCCATCACTAAGTGAATTGCTAGCTTTATTTAAGGAAACAAATACGTATCTATACTTCTTTCCTTCATCTTCTTTCAATTTAGAAGCTGCTAAAAGAACCCCACCTGAATAATCAGTTCCTATCCATGTAAGTTGAGAAGGCATATTATTTAAATTTTGCAGATACTCAACAGATGATATAGCCCCATTCTTGTTAGGATTATTAGGTCGCGGTAAATCAAAATCTATAACCGCCACAAAAGGGTCAGCGTGATTAGGCCAAGGATTTACATTTGGCCCATCATTACAAGCACGAGTAGTAGTTGCGGAACTAACAACATAATACTTATTACAGCTATTTGGATCTTGGACAATAACTATTTCCGAGGTTTGAGCCAATCCCATACACATATATGGCAAATAGTTATTAGATTGATAAACAGAAGCGAAATTCCCTATGGATACTCCATCACTATCTAAAACATCATTGTCAATAATATAAAACAATATATCTCCATTTGCGTCTAGCTGCATGTTGGAGGCATTATTGCCCGTGAAGTTGGTGGGGAGATTTGATACTGAAGCTCCCTGACCAGCATTAATAGCATAACTAGGAGGTAAACACCAAGCAGGGTTTTGAGTTTGACCACTCAAACAAAAAACAGACCCTAAGAATAAACTTGCGAAAATTAATTTAATTGATTTCATAAAAATAGTTTTAATGTTAATAATGCTTTAAATTCATAAAAAAAAAAAACAATAACAAATCTTTTTGGCAATAATTTTACAATATCTTTGTAAAACACCGTTATTACACTAATCAAAATATTAAAGACAAGATGAAATTTTTCTATGTACTAATATTATTCGTATTATGTTTCGGAAGTAGCTTTGATAGTATATCTCAAACTATTTACTATCAAGATATCTTTCATGGTGGCGTTACTGGAGACGGAGTTGGACCATTTGTTGCAGAGGAAACTTTTACATTCAATGTCGATATTTATCCTAATAGCACAATTAAATCCGCTTTTCTATTTGTTACAACTTACAAATTAAAACCCTCATCATTAGATAGTAGTTTTCAAAACAGAAAAATTATATTTAACAACAATGAAATCACGCTAAAAGAATGTATGACTATTAGTAACTTTCATTCTACTGTTTATAATCAAATTATTGAAAAAGGCGTAATCGCAATAGATGTTTCGAATATGATTTCACTCTCCCAAAATAACTACACTATAATTCCAGCGCAAAATCAAAATCCCACAACATTAGCAGGGGTATATTCAGAATACTATCTTTACATAGCTTATAAAAACACAACACTATCAAAAGTAAATCCAGTTATAGTATTAAACGAACAGGATAATGACCTTATAATCAATTATAATATAAATAATCTAAATTCAATTGATTTAGGAAGTGACGTAGGGTTTACATTTCACGCCACAGAATTTTGCGACACCCTAAGGGATGGTAGCTATGTATTTGTCGACGGAAATCTCTTGGGTTTAACAGGAGGTAATGAACCTCCACCAAATAGAAATTGCACAGGAGTTTGGGGTTCTTTTTATTACAATAATGGAACAGTTTACGGTTTAGCTAATGATGTACCCAACAATACAATGGCTGGAACTGATGCCTTAGCAAACATTCAATCCTATATAAATAATCCTAACAGTCTCGATGTCACCTTTGAATATCAAGACCCAACGCACGGCCCTTATTCAAACTCTGTAATGCAATTATTCCTAACCTACACAACACCCTGCGACACTTTCACCACCACACTCACTTCCGACACCACCATCTGCTACGGAGAAACTCTTCAACTCCAAGCCACAGGCGGTGTTTCGACTGGCTCAATCTCGGCTTACGAATGGACATCAATTTCAAATCCTTCTGCAATTGATGATTTAAGCTGCGCAGATTGCCCCAACCCTATATTTTCAGGAGACAGTTCAATGACTTACACCGTTAGAATTTGGAATACGGACAGTTGTTCGGTGGTTCGTCCAGTTCGCATAAATGTAAATCAACCTCAAAAATTAAATTCCTATTCAGGAGAGTCAAAATGTGGATTTTCCAATGGCTTTATTAAATCAATTAATTTACCAGACAATCTTGATGCGTGGTATGTGGTAACACCTAATAACGATACCTTAGACCAGCCTATTGGGAACACATTTACAAATTTAGGCGCTGGAGATTACAGTGTTTTTTATATTGATACTATAGGCTGTAAAAGCGAAGATACCATTGTTACAATAAATTCATATATTGATGTAATTGCAGATTTCACTGTTAATCCTAAAACAGGTTCCGCACCTTTACCTGTTCAAGTTGAAAATCAATCTCAAAATGCCTCCGGTTTTGAATGGTTTCTTGATGGTATTTCTAATGGTTCAACTCCACCAACATTATTTGAATTATCAGGAGTATATGAAATCGGCTTAATTGCATGGGAATCTGAAAAATATTGCGCCGATACAACATGGCGAAAAATAGTTGTCTATGACAGTTTAATTGCTCAAATTCCTAATGTCTTTACAGCAAACAAGGATGGGATCAACGATTTCTTTGGCATTACAGTTAATTTCCCTGTTGAAACAGACTTAATGATTTTAAATCGTTGGGGAAATGTTGTTTTTGAATGGGTAGGAAAATTAGAGAAAGGCCAAAATAATTTATGGAACGGAGAAAACAAAATTGGCGATAAAGTAAGTGATGGAGTGTATTTTTATCGCATTGAATTTTCACAAATGGAATGGATTGAAAAAGAGAGAAAAGTCTCGGGTTATGTTCATGTGTTTGGAGAGAAATAAATTATGGTTTCTAAGATAATTATTTAAAGCGTTGAAATTAGAGAATTGGGTTACCCACTTAAATCGCAAAACCTTTCTTATATTTCTCTACCTCAGGCATAGGTATAGAAGCCTATTAAAAAGGTAGTTGAAGATCCATAAATTCATATTAAGGAAGTAAAATAGATTCTTCGGAAAACATAAAAACAAATTTTTATATTTTTGCATCAGGATGACGAGGTTTATATAGGTAAGGGTCAAAAAGTGGGAGGAAAAATGATAGCGCAGAGCGCCATCATTTTTCCTCCCACTTTTTGATCGTATAACCCCATGAAATCGTCATCCTGAAAATCCATAAAATTTTTAATTTTTGGATTGAAGGATCTTTTTAATCTACTCATTAATAGTTATTTATTAAGGTGAGGTTCTTTACATAAAATTTGAATTATATCCTGATGTTTAAATGGGCAAGCCTATTAGAGAATTTATTTCTGTAGCACACTCCTCGATTTAATTTGCATTCAGTAGTTTAGAAAAACAAAACTACTGAATGCACTATTTTATATGGTTTCAAACAAATCATCCATAGGTCGGCGTACTTTTTTGAATTGCAAACGATAATCTTCTTCTGACCGGAATCCTAAGGCTACAATCACTACTGCATCAAGATTTTCATCGCTTAAACCTAACTCCTTATTTAACTTTTTTCGATCAAAACCCTCCATTGGGCAGGCATCAATCCCTTCAACTGCGCAAACTGTCATTAAGTTACCTAAAGCAATATAAACTTGATTGTCCATCCAAATCTTCTGTTGTTCTTCGGGAAAAGTTAAACTAATACGCAAAGATTTATCATAATCTTGCATCGCCTTATGCGAAACTTCAAGTTCATTCGTCGCTGCAGCAGTCTCAATGAAGGTATCAATATCAGTTGGCTCCACCGTTTTTTTACGGCACATAATAATTAAATGAGAAGCGTCTTCAATTTGCGGTTGGTTGTAAGCAATTGGTGTGATTTTCTTTTTAATCTCTTCAGACTCCACCATCACAAATTTCATCAATTGCAATCCCATTGATGTTGGTGTCAATTGCAAAGATTCTTTAACCCGATTAATTTTTTCATTCGTTAGTTTTTTTGAAGAATCGAATTTCTTCACTGCATACCTCCAATTTAAAGCTTTTATAATGTCCATATTTATCTCTATTTCGCTGTTTATATCGATATTTTACAAAAATACTTTTTCACAATCGATAAAAGCACTTGATTGAAAACGAAAATCGCTTATATTTGTTCATTCTGAATTCAATAATAAACTAATCAAAAAAAATGGCAAACGAAAAAACAAGATTCTCAGATGAAGAATTAGTAGAATTTAAAGACATAATTGACAATAAATTGGTAGAGGCGGACGAAGATTTACAGATCTTAAAAAACTCACTTTCTCATAAAGATGATCATGGTACAGATGATACTGGACGCTCATTCAATATGATGGAAGACGGTTCTGATACTTTATCTCGTGAAGAAATGGCTCAATTGGCTTTACGTCAAGAAAAATTTATCAAGGCTTTAAGAAATGCCTTGATACGAATTGAAAACAAAACATATGGGATTTGTAGAGCAACTGGAAAATTAATTCGCAAGGAAAGATTAAAATTAGTTCCTCATGCTACGCTAAGCATTGAAGCTAAGAATGCACAAGACTCTTAAATGAATTAAGGTTTGAGAAAAAAATATTTAATCACATTTGGTGTAGTCCTTTTGATTTTGATTATTGACCAATTGGTTAAATTCTGGGTTAAAACAAGTTTTGCATTTGATGATCCGAGTGTTCCGCTAATTGGTGAATGGCTGCAATTGAACTTTGTCGAAAATCAAGGAATGGCATTCGGAACTCAACTTGGTAGCGGAATGTGGGGCAAACTCACACTCTCTATTTTCCGTGTTGTGGCTATTACAGCGATCATTTACTACATTCTCAAACAAATTAAAAAAGAAAACATAAAATTAGAATTTCTGATTGTTTCAGGAATGGTACTTGCTGGTGCAGCAGGAAACCTCTTCGACTCCATGTTTTATGATTTTATTTTTAGAGACTATTTTGATCCATGTGTTTCCTATAACCAAGTAGAAGGTTCTGGAATTTTTTCAGAGTGTTCCTATTTTGGATATACCGAAATGGTTGAAGTGCGTCACAGAGGCTTCCTTTTTGGAAATGTGGTAGACATGTTTCAATTTAAAGCTACCTGGCCTACATGGGTCCCATGGCTTGGAGGTGGACAAGTTTTTCCAGCAATATGGAACGTAGCAGATTTTGCTATTTCTTGTGGGATGATTTTGGTTTTATTAAGACAAAAGGTTTATTTCCCTAAAGATTAAATATTTTGTCCTGAAGTAGAAGAAAATTATAATCGACTAATATTATGATTTTTGCCTTCTGCGCATTTTAAAAAAATTAAAAATGAAAAGTACATTCCCTATCATTTCTCTGTTGACTATTGGACTATTCTTCGCAAGCTGTAATGATGATTCTGGTGAAAGTAGTGGAAATTCAAATTCAGATAATATCTCAACAGAAGATTTAGTTAATTTTGTGGTTTTTGATTTGCGTCCTTATGAAATCAATGCTTCCTTAATGATTCATAAAGAAGAAACTGCGGACATCAAACATCAACTGGATACTTACGAATGGGATCTAACAATAGGAGAAAAAACATACATCTCTATTTATGATTGGGGGACAAAAGATGGACTTGAAAACTATCTTGAAAAATTAGAAAACCATCCTGAAACAGTCGAATTCATAGAAAAAGAGGAAAATTTCATTTTATATACATTAACCACTGGAACAAGTAAAACAACATATCACGCCGCTGCTCAACATAAGATTGACGGTATTAATTATCTTTTTGAATCAAACGAAAAAGGACTATCAAAAGAAGAAGTGAGAAATGCAGTAATTTCAGTGAAAAATGTAAATTCACTGAAATAAAATTATTTCTCCACCTTGTTTTCTTTGAAAGCTGAAGGAATTAAGTCTGGAATGATCTTCAATATCAATGGCAAGAGAATTAATCCACCAGGTAACATAAAGATGGCTAAAGCAGGCAATGATTTCGCCAAATCCTTGAATTGAGCTTTTACTTTTTCTTTTTCCTCTGTATTTAATTCATGCTGAAAGGACTTGTTTACTAAGAAAATCAATTCTTTACTTTCCCTTAATTCTTCTATAAATTTATCTTTGTTTCGACCTAGAATCTTAATCCAACGCTTAGAGAAATTTCCATACAATTGTTCATAGGAAGACCGTTCTTGAAGAAAAGTAATTTTATGATTATTCTCCATCACAAAACGCTCAATCATGATTATTGAACGCTCCATTTGCACATGATTAACCTTTAAATGATTACACAATTTATGAAGATAAGTGATTTCCTCTCCTATCGCCGATAAATCAGAATGAACAGTTAAGACAGCCATATCAACAAGATAGAATTTATATAAATCATCATTTCGGTCGGGCAAAACGATGTCTTCAATAACCAATTTTTCGTCGGCTAACTTTTGCTTAAACTCCTTACGCCTCTTGTCTTCCATATTTGCAGAAGCCAGGTAAACTGTCAATATCTGGTCTTCGGCTTCTTGAATTTTATGGTCAACTCTCGACATCACACCAATGGTATTCAAAGCACCCATTACAAAGGAGTCATAACTTTCCTTGTGCAGTTTCTGATTGATTAAAAATGAACGAAACGCTAAAACATCGAGATAAATTAAGCTATTGTTAAGGTAATTTACCCACAATTGATTACCCAATGTTTTTTTAAGGTGAACTCTCTTTTTAAGAATATTCTCTAGTTTTATTTCTCCTTTTTCCTTGAATAGAACTTTGAGCACATTGAGAGAGGTTTTGTTATTATATTGTTCATAAAACTCCAAAAGCGCCGTTACAAGCTCGTCTTTACTTACCTTCTCTTTCTCAGAAAGGTAAACCAGGAGCAAACATTCAAACAAAAGAAAAGTTGTTTTTTCATCTGTTGTCCACTTTGAAGAAAGATCATTTTTAAAAAACAAAAACTCACTTGGAAACCCAAAGACAATTCCAGAATTAAAAAAAACACTGTGTAAAAAAGATTCTTTCGATAAATAAGAAGGTTGTGCATTCGACTTGAAATCAATTACACCTTCATCAATCAAAGAAAAATATTTATCAATCCAATTTTTGGCACCCGGTTGCATCATTTTCGTACAATTCTTTAAATAGAATATAAATATAGATAAATCCCCAATTTAATTTGGATGATTAGGGAAATAAAAGTATTCCGTTAAACTTACTTTTTAACCTGTATTATTAACTTCGTTGAGCGCGCAAGCTCGGTTCATGAATTTAATTTTATGCAGCTTTTTATTCATAAGTGTCTATTTTCAATGGTATTTCCCGATTTCTCGGGACAGGCTATGCGCTCACTTTGTTCGGTTGGTATCGGACTTTGCAGACATAGTATTCTATTTCAATAAGTGCGTAACGCAGAAGTTGTATGAAAGTAAATCAAAAAAAACTCAATTTTAAAGAAGTTTTCTTCTTTAAAATATTGATGTAAATTATTGTTTTATAATGTGTTATAATATTTTTGAGTGTTTTGATGAATAATACAGGTTAATTGTCTGTATTTAAACACTGTGTTAAATATATATGACAATTGGTCTGAAAATTTCGGGTTTAAAAGCTAAATTGGTAATATTGTGTAAATTAAATAAATTTCAAATAAACCTAGATGAATAAATTCTACATAATAATAGTATTTTTCCTTTTTACGATTCAAAGTCATTCACAAAAGAAGCATGCCGCACTGCCATCTGAATTAGTAGAAACTTCTGCTTTGGTTAAATATAAATGCTCATTTCTTTCACTTAATGATTCTGGAAATGCTTCAAAAATATTCGTCTTTAACAAAAGAGGTAAGATCAAGCACACTTGCTTTATTGAAAATGCCGAAAACTTAGATTGGGAAGCACTAACTTATGATGGAGAAGCTTTTTTATACATCGGAGACATTGGAAACAATGCCAATAAAAGAAGAGATTTAGTTATATATAAGTTGGAACTAGACAAAGTTTTGAAGAATGACACCTCAAAAGCAGAAAAAATCGAATTCAGCTATTCTGAACAAACAAATTTCCCACCAGAAGAAACAGAATTGTATTATGATGCTGAAGCGCTTATTGTAAAAGATAACCAATTAATTATTTTTACTAAAAACAGAACTGTTCCTTTTGATGGGATTTCTAAAGTGTATACCCTACCCACAAAAGCAGGAACTTACGTAGCCAATTTTGAAGGTGATTTACACCTATTGCCAACCAATTGGCGTGAAGAAAGTATTACAGATGCCACTTATTTTGAAGGAGAATTATTTGTTCTTACCTATGCTAAAATTTACAAATTGATTTGGGAAAATGGAATGTGGACTAAAAAAAAGGAATATAAACATGATTCTTGGACACAGAAAGAAGGAATTGCTGTAGATAAAAAGTTTATTTATTTAACGGACGAAAATGAATCCGGAATTTTCTCTGGCAACTATCTTTATAAATTGAAGAAATGATAGATTTCGAAACTATTGACACTGTAATATTTGACATGGATGGAGTTTTAATTGACTCCGAACCTATGTGGAAAGCTTCTGAAATCAAAGTTTTCGAAACTATTGGAATTGACTTTATAAAAGTCGGTGGAGAAAAAACTGTTGGCCTGCGCATCGATGAAGTAGTCGATTATTGGTATTCAAAATATCCATGGAAAAACAAATCGAAAGCACAAGTTGTAGAAGAAATTATGTTAGAAATGGTCAATGGAATTAAAGCCAATGGTCAACCCATGAAAGGTGTTGTTGAAATTCTAGAGTTCTTTAGATCGAAAGGATTAAAAATAGGATTAGCCAGTTCTTCTTTTCGAGTACTCATTGATACCAGTTTAGAAAAATTAGGAATCAAAGATTATTTCCATTCGACATTATCAGCACAACATTGCACTTATGGAAAACCGCATCCTGAAGTCTATATTCAATCGGCAATTACTTTAAGAAGCGAACCACAAAACTGCTTGGTAATTGAAGATTCTTTGAATGGAGTTATTGCAGGAAAAGCTGCAAAAATGAATGTTGTAGCTATTCCTGATGGAACGCATGATGTTTCTGAGCAATTAAAAGTGGCTGATTTACGAGTGAATAATTTAAAAGAACTTTTGCAAGTTCTTTTAAATTATGGGAGAGGGAAAGTGTGAGGGAGAAAGAGATTTAACTTCGAACTAGCGTATTTCTGAAATCTGAATCTATTTTGAAGTTAAAAAAAAGGTGATAATAAAGCTATTCCTTTTATTATCACCTTTTTCTATTAAATTCTATTAATTAAATGTGGAATCTTAATCAGCTAGGAAGAACTTTTTCCCGATACTCACACTCCCTACTCAATACTGTATCCCACGATTCATCGTGAAATACTACCCGAAAACTTCATCCAAAGCATTCTTAAATTGCTGTGCTGCGTTTTCAAGAATCTCTTTTGTATGCACGTAAGAAACAAATCCTACTTCATATCCACTTGGTCCTACATATACATTGCGCTCTAAAAGTGCTTTGTGCAACTTCTTAAATGGCGTCATATCTGCATCAATTTGTGAAGCACTTCTAATTGTTGTTTTATTAGAGAAGGCAATCCAGAAAATTGAACCTATTGTAACCAAGGCAAAATCATATCCTTTGTCTTTGGCATGTGCATTTATACTATTCACCATCGTTTGTGTACGTTTCTCTTGGTCTTCATAAAAACCAGGTTGACTACAAACAGTAAGTTGTGCAATTCCTGCTGACATCGCTACAGGATTTCCACTCAATGTACCTGCCTGATAAACTGGCCCATCAGGAGAAACACTTTGCATGATGTGTTTTTTTGCTCCATACGCTCCAACTGGCAGACCACCACCTATTATTTTTCCATAAGAAACGATATCTGGAGCTATATCGTAATATTCCGCCGCACCAGAAAATGCAACACGGAAACCAGAAATCACCTCATCAAAGAACAACAATACGTTGTGTTCTGTACAAATTTCACGCAATTTCAATAAGAAAGATCTTTCTTGCAATAGAAGTCCATTATTCGCTGGAATTGGCTCAATAATTACACAAGCCAATTCATCTGCATACTTTTCAAAAGCAGCTTCTAATGCTTCAACATCATTCAATGGAACGACAATAGTATCTGCGACCACATTCTCGGGTACACCAGCACTTGAACTCAGTCCTGTAGTGACTAATCCTGAACCTGCATTCACTAATAATGAATCAACATGCCCGTGGTAGCAACCTTCAAACTTCAAGATTTTATTTTTCCCAGTATAACCACGCGCCAGGCGTATTCCTGACATTACCGCTTCAGTTCCAGAACTTACAAATCGTATTTTATCGATATATGGATTGCGAGAAATAATAATTTCAGCCAATTCATTTTCTAATTTTGTTGGTGCACCAAAACTGGCTCCATTTGCTAAATTATCGACGATATTTTGATGAACATCTGGATATGTATGACCCAAAATAAGTGGACCAAAACTACAACAGAAATCGATAAATTGATTTTCATCCTCATCCCAAATATAAGGGCCCTTTCCTTTTTTAATGAACAAAGGAGCGCCTTCTACCGCTTTAAAAGCACGTACTGGAGAATTTACTCCACCTGGAAAATAGTTGAGTGCTTTTTCATATAATTTTTCAGAATTCGAACGTTTCATTTAGAACATTTTTTATTTCCTACAAACTTAATGATTCCTTGGCATATTCTTGAAATCTAAACAATATTTATCTTTACTTAAAATGGTTATACGACTCTAAATCATTGAATACTTCGTCTAAATGACAAACATATAGATCTTCTGCACTCATAATAAATCCATAGAAGAAAAATATTTTAATCCATTTAGGTCACTTTTTATATAGAACGCTTGTGATAATTTTTATATTTACGAACCTACATAAATTTAAAACACGTTGACGATGTCAAATTATCAAAACACACTTGCTTTTGCACAAGAAAAAGATCAAAATGATCCGTTAAATAAATGGCGTGATGAATTCTTTATTCCTGACTTTCATGAAAAGCCTGTGGTTTACCTTACTGGAAACTCATTAGGATTACAGCCTAAAAGAACTCAAAAATACATTCAACAAGAATTAAATGATTGGGCAAAATATGGAGTTGAAGGTCACTTTGATGCAAAAAACCCCTGGTTTTCTTACCATGAATTACTTACCGAAAAAGCGGCAAAAATTGTAGGTGCCACAAATAAAGAAGTGGTAATTACGCATTCGTTAACAACAAACTTGCATTTATTGATGGTTTCATTCTATAAACCAGAAGGAAAACGCGTAAAGATTTTATGCGAAGGAAAAGCATTTCCATCAGATCAATATGCTTTGCAATCACAAGTGAAATTTCATGGCTATTCAATTGATGAAACAATAGTTGAAATCTTTCCAAGAGAAGGAGAACACCTTATTAGAAAGGAGGATGTTATTACAAAAATCAATGAATTAGGCGACGAATTAGCAATGGTTATGATTGGCGGAATGAATTACTACACAGGTCAACTTTTCGACATGAAAGCAATTACCGAGGCAGGCCATAATGTTGGTGCAATAGTTGGTTTCGATTTGGCGCATGCAGCAGGAAACGTAGAACTTTCATTACACGATTGGAACGTAGATTTTGCAGCATGGTGTACTTATAAATATATGAATTCAAGTCCAGGTGGAGTTTCAGGGCTTTATGTTCATGAAAAACACGTCACAAATGACGATTTACCTCGTTTTGCAGGTTGGTGGGGTCACGATAAAGAATCTCGTTTCAAAATGGGAAGAGAATTTCAACCCATTCAAACTGCGGAATCTTGGCAATTGAGCAATGCTCCAATTTTAGGAATGGCAGCGCACATGGCATCATTGGATATTTTTGATGAAGTAGGAATGGAAGCAATCAGTAAAAAACGCGATGATTTAACAGCTTATCTGGAATTTGTAATTCAAGAGATTTCGAAAGAATCAGAAAATGCAGATTTTGAAATAATTACTCCAAAAGACCCTTCAAAAAGAGGTTCCCAATTAAGTATTTTAGCCCACGGACAAGGGAAAGGATTGTTTGATGAAATGACCAAAGAAGGAGTCATAGCAGATTGGCGTGAACCGAATGTGATAAGAATTGCGCCAGTTCCATTGTATAACTCTTTTGAAGACGTTTATCGTTTTGGGGAAATTTTGAAAAATTCTATTCGATAAAAATCGAACTGAATTTTTTAAATTACGAATTACGAATGGGAGAATTACGAATTTTTGAAACTTCGAATTTGATGCTTACTGATTTAATAAATTTTTGGGTATAAGGGATTAGTCAATTAAGAGAGGAAGAATTATTTTCTTTTGTAACCTCGAATTGAAATATACTTTTATCAAATTAAACTTGTAAATTTCGCTCTGATTTATTAAAATAATTATTGAATTTCACGTTAACAATTAACCATTAAAAAATCCATGATCAAGAAAATAGGTATTTTAGGTTTGGGAAAAGTAGGGCGTTTGGTTGCTACTTTATTGAGTTCAAAGTATGAGGTTGAGGGAATAGATCATGCGAAATCTGATGAAGAATTTTCTTTTGAAGTTAAAATAGGCGATGTTTCTAAAGAAGAAACCATTCGTGATTTTCTTAAAGACAAAGAAGCAATTGTTTCTTGCCTGCCGTACTTTTTGAATATTAAAATTGCGCAAACAGCGGCTGATATGGGCGTGCATTATTTCGATTTAACGGAAGATGTACCAACATTAAACGCTATTCAAGAAATGGCGAAAGACAGTAAAGCCGTTATGGCTCCACAATGTGGATTGGCTCCAGGGTTTATAGGGATTTTGGGGGCAGGACTGTACAATCAATTCTCTGAAATTCGTTCTGTAAAACTGAGAGTTGGGGCGCTGCCTTTGCATCCAATGGGACAATTAGGATATAGTTTTACCTGGAGTGCAGATGGTGTAATCAACGAATACATTAATGATGCAGAAGTAATTCACAATGGAGAACGCAAAATGGTAAGTTCTTTAGATGATGTGGAATCTATCAACATCAACGGAAGACAATATGAGGCGTTTTCAACTTCTGGAGGTTTAGGAACGATGTGTGAAACTTTGGATGGAAAAGTGGACACATTAAATTACAAAACCATGCGTTATCCTGGTCACCGTGATGGAATGAAATTATTCCTTTATGATCTTGGAATGAAAAACGACAGAAAAACAGCGAAAGAAATACTAACTACTGCTTTGCCATTGGTCGATGACGATATCGTCTTGGTTTATGCAGCAGTAGAAGGGAAAATCGACGGTCAATTGAGAAGAAAAGAATTCAGCCAATCTTATCAAAATATTAAGTTAGACGGAAAAGATTGGAGAGCAATTAGCTGGACAACAGCTTGTAGTATTGCAGCGGTCGTTGATTTGGTTTCAGAAGGAAAATTGAAAAACAAAGGATTTATTAAGCAAGAGGAAATTGATCTTAAATTATTTTTAGACTCGCATTTTGGATCTATGTATGAAACTTATAAAGACAAAAATAATTAATTACGGAATTTTTAATTACGAATTACGAATTATTGAGCATCCTTCAAATTCGTAATTCGTAATTGTTTCAATCCTTAATTATCTAAGTGTTTTTCATTGTCTTTTGGATGCTTCCAATTATTCTTAGAATTTCATCGACATCAGAGAGTAAATCCAAGCTTAAAGCTTGCGGTAAGTAATTAGAATCTCTTAAAAGTCGAATCCAATATTTAGTTTCTCTGGCTTCTTTATAGGAAATAGTCAATTTAGCGAAAAAGTCTTTTCTAGATTGCCCTCCGATAGCTTCCTCTACATTTGCTCCAATTGATGTACCCGACCGTAAAACTTGTCGGCTTAAGACATACTCTTTTTTGTCGTATTGAAGATATTTGAATGCTTCAATGATTTTTAATGAAAAAGCATAGCTCTTTACTTGAATTACGTTTTCTTTCATGTGATTTAGTTTTAAATAATTACGAAATTGTTAATTCCGAATTACGAATTGTTGTACTTATAAATTGTGGTTATTTTCAATTAAGATACATCAAAAGATTTAATAATTCATTTTTTTTAATTGTTAATTCCCATTTGTCATCTTCCAAATTCGTAACTCGTAATTCTCCCATTCGTAATTAATTATTTCCTTATCTTTGAATCAAAATATTACATTATGTTGACTCCAAAAACAGAAAAAAAACTTTTTTTACTTGATGCTTTTGCCCTAATTTATAGGTCTTATTTTGCGTTTTTCAAAAATCCTCGTATAAATTCAAGAGGAGAAAATACTTCCGCTGCTTTTGGTTTCACCAATGCGATGTTGGATGTCATTAAAAAAGAAGAACCTACACATATTGCAGTAGTTTTTGATCCTCCGGGAGGAGCAACGAATCGAATTGAAGAATATTCTGAATACAAGGCCCAACGTGAGGAAATGCCCGAGGATATTCGCAATATGATTGAGCCAATAAAACGTATTATCGAAGCTTTTAAAATTCCTATTTTAATGAAAATGGGCTTTGAGGCAGATGATGTGATTGGAACTTTGGCTAAAATGGCGGAAAAAGAAGGATTCACCACTTATATGATGACTCCGGATAAAGATTTTGGTCAATTGGTTTCTGAGCATATTTTCATGTATAAGCCTGGGCGCGGTAAAAAACCAGCTGAAGTTTGGGGCGTTCCAGAAATCCAAGAAAGCTTTGAAGTTGAACATCCTCTTCAAGTCATTGATATTCTTGGAATGTGGGGTGATGCTTCGGACAATATCCCTGGAATCCCTGGAATTGGAGAAAAAACAGCGAAGAAACTCATCAAAGAATATGGGTCGATGGAAGCTCTTTTTGAAAATACAGACAAACTTAAAGGGAAACAAAAAGAGAATGTTATCAACTTTAAAGAACAAGGAATTCTTTCGAAAAAATTGGCTACAATTATTTTAGATGTTGATGTTCCGTTCGACGCCGAAGATTTAAAGATTTGTCCACCAGACGAAGATAAAATTCGTGAGATATTTACCGAATTAGAATTTAGAAATATCGCTAAACGTGTTCTTGATGAAGAATTGGTAATTACTGCTCCAAATGCAGGGTCATCAGTCGACAATGGGCAATTGGATTTATTTGGAACGGCTGCCTCTTCAAGTTCACAGGAGGTTGTAGAAACTGAAGAAATGAAATCTTTGGAAACTGAAAAAGCGACTTACCATTTCGTAGAATCTGAGAAAGATCAACAAGATTTAATCGAATTACTTTTGAAACAAAAGTCTGTTTGTTTTGATACTGAAACATCAAGTTTAGAAGCAAGAAATGCAGATTTAGTCGGAATTGCGTTCTCTTTTAAGGCAAAAGAGGCATATTACGTTCCTTTTCCAGCAGATTTTGACGAAGGTAGATTGTTGTTAAATGTTTTTGCTCCTTTCTTTACATCGGAAAATATTGAAAAAGTAGCACACAATATTAAGTATGATGAGCAAGTAATTAACCGTTATGGCATTAAATTACGTGGCCCTCGTTTCGATACAATGATTGCACATTATTTACTTTCACCAGACAACAGACATGGCATGGATGCTTTGGCTGTGTATTATTTGAAATACAAGACTTTCCCTATTGAAGATTTGATTGGGAAGAAAGGAAAGAATCAAAAATCGATGCGTGATATTGAGCAAAAAGATATTGTTGACTATGCTTGTGAAGATGCAGATATCACTTGGCAATTAAAAGAACTTTTTGAACCAGAAATTCAGAAAGACCATTTGAAAGATTTATTCTATGATATGGAAATGCCTTTGTCTTCTGTATTAAAAGCAATGGAACAGGTTGGAATTCAATTAGACATTGAAAGTTTAAAAACATTTTCAGCTGAATTAGAAATTACCTTAAATGATATTGAAGAAAAAGTTTTAGAATTAGCTGGAGTTGAATTTAATTTAGATTCACCAAAGCAATTGGGTGAAGTTTTATTTGAAAAATTAGCCATTTCGAAAAAACCAAAGAAGACCAAAACAGGTCAATATTCTACATCAGAAGATACGCTTCAAAAACACGTAAATGACCACGAAATTATTCCATTGATTTTGGATTATCGTTCATTGCGTAAATTGAAAAGTACTTATGTTGATCCACTGCCTGAATTGGTGGATGAACATGATGGAAG
>Ga0307952_1000094_pt1 | contig 55749 bp, 52 predicted proteins | sample OrgLakmetagen376_FD_201821 | JGI IMG/M metagenome (GOLD analysis project Ga0307952, IMG submission 201821) | Saline water microbial communities from Organic Lake, Antarctica - #376 | ecosystem: Environmental > Aquatic > Non-marine Saline and Alkaline > Saline | place: Antarctica: Organic Lake...
AGCCGCAAAGGAAAATGGGTATTGAAAAGAAAGACAAGCCGCAAGAAGTTCACCCAAGCGTTGAACAACATACGGTTTTGGATATCCCGACATCGGCACAAGCCACTTAAAGAACTCATTGCGGCGATTAACGTCAAATTAAGGGGACACTATAATTATTACGGGGTCACCTTTAACGGCCGGATGCTACAAAAATACCATCATGTGGTTACACGCATCCTGCACAAATGGATTAATCGCCGGGGCGGAAAATCAGTTTGGAACTGGCAACGGTTCAACAACCTGATTAACCAATGGCAGCCTTTGCTGAGACCCAAAATCTATCACAGTTCTCTTTCAGCGAAACCGGGTTAAGAGGAACCGGATGCGGGAAATCCGCTCGTCCGGGTCTGTGGGGGAGCAGGAAGGCAACGACCTGCTCTACCCGGACACTATTTAATCATTGCTACTGAGTAATTTTACTGATTACTATTTGAATTGCGCCTTTAGTTCCCCAAGGCCTCTGCCAAGGCGGGCATTTTCACTCCTAAAGGCACTTCAAATATGTATCGGCATAAACCATTGCAGAAATCAATACCGAAAGCTTTTGGTAGACTTTAAGTGCAATTTGATTTGCAATTGGTATATTTTTAATGTTTCGCTGAAGTTCACTTTGAAATATAATTGGTATTATATTGCGGCCTGAAATATCTTTCACCATCTTTTTTGGAGGGAATCTGTTGACTAACATCTTTATTATCAATTAAGTAATTATTTTTCTGAAAAGGATATTGAGGAGGGGGATTGTTTAAAAACCTGTGTCATTTTTTATCCTGCCCCTGCAGGTAGTTTTTTTATACTGCTTAATAGGCACATAGTTAAATGTTATCCTGTAATAATAAAAAATTGATTAGTTTTGTATCCGGAAAGGGAGCAGGGGACAAATAAAAATTCATGGGGATAGATTTTCTGATTACAGCGGGGCTGCTTTATCTAATTATTGCATTTATCATTGCCAAGGTATCCAAAAAGTATCGTATCAAAGCGGGATACGTATTTCTTCTGGCGGTATTTTTAACGCCACTGGCAGGATTGATAGCAATTTTGATTAGCGGAAAAGGGCGGTTGGTCACTATTGAAAGGTATGTTTGTCAGCGTTGTGGGCTGGAGCATACCGAAGATCATGGTGAGTGCCCGCATTGCCTTCAGGAAGGGCACCATGTACCTCTAAAAAAAATTCGGTTCAAAAGTCTTTAGCTTGTCAGAAAAAGTGTTTTTACTATGGATAAGGATTTCAGTTTGTCCATCCCCGGGGTGTGTAACCGGTAATATTCTATAATTTTTTCCAGCATTCGATGCCGCATAGAGTGATCTATTTCTATAGCACCTGGCGAAATGAGCGATGCGTTTTTGATGGCCGAAAACACAAGCGCTTCTTCTTTCTCCATATAATGGACATGTTCCGGGATGTGGCTGACAAAAATCCCTTCCGCCATATCAAAACGGGGGGTTTGTTTGCTGTAATCGCCTAAAGGAGAAAATCCCAGGTATTCTGTAAGCTCCGCCATAAACAAGAGATGAAAGTTTGAAACGGGGCTTTGAGTGCTGTCGAGACAGGTTATCGCTTTGTAGAGGTAGTTAAACAGTTCCGGGGAAGCTTCTTCCTGGCGGATAACTTTGATTAGCAGCTCGTTGATAAACAAAGCCAGCGTGCTCTTGCGGATATGATAAGGCAATTCACGGAAAGGATATCCTATTCTTAACTCTTTTATCTTTTGCAGATTGGAGGAGGGGCGGTAATACACCTCCATCTCCAGCAGGGCAAGGTGCTGCAACAGGTTGGAAAGATTATTTTTTTTCTTGTTGCGGGCCCCTTTCAGCAAATAAGACTGCAACCCAAACTTTTCGGTATAGATTTTAGCTATCAGGCTGCTCTCCGAATAGTTTATCTTCTGAAGAAAAATGCCTTGGGTGGAATAAAGCATGAATTATCTTATCATCAGTATTTTCGAAACAATCGTTTCTGATCCGTCATCGTTAGACACAAATACCATATAATACCCTGTTTGCACTTGCTCTCCGTCAAAGTTCCTCCCGTTCCAGGTAGCGTTGCCCCCTTCGGCAAAAGTCTCGTAAACTAAATTGCCGTTGATGTCTGTTATTTTAACATTGGCATCCTGCACCAGGTTCCTGATGGAGATAGGGCCGCTATATTTGCTTGTCACCGGATTGGGATAGATAAAAATATCTTTATTGTGTTTTTTGCCCGGTGTGGCGCTGCCTTTGTAGGAGATAATTCCCTTGGTTGTGCCGATAAATACGATCCCGGTTTCGCTGATGACGATAGAGGTAATAGCATTGGAGAACAGGGGGCTGTTGGTTTCCGAAAAGTGCTTCTCTTGTTCTGTGCCATCGGGCGACATCAGAAAAACTCCTCCCCGTTCGGTGCCAAACCACTTATTGTTGGCGCCGTCTACCGCTATGGCTTTTACCGACTCTGTTTCCAGCAGGTACTGTATATAGCCGTCCACTTCTACCTTAGGTTTTTCAGCATCAAAGTTATTACCCGTAAAAACATCTTCCGGGTTGTAAATGACTCCTACCCCTTCGTCGGTGCCTATCCAGATATTGCCGTTCAGGTCCTTAGCTAAGGAATACACCTCATCAGCCCCCGGCAGTGCCCCGTTCCCGGCAGCAGAGGTCAGCACTTTGGCATAATCATCGGAAGGGTTATCTAATGTGCCGTTATCATTAAAAACCAGCAGGCGGTGGTCCCTGATAATAATCCACTTTTGTCCGTAATCATCAATAACGATGTTGTCAAGGTCTACGCCACTGGCCTGGGCTCCCATGCTAAAGGAACGCCACTCACCATTCTGTTTTCTAACCGACAGCACATTTTCGGCGCCGGAGTTCACCACCCACAGGTTGTAGTCATCGTCGAATGCCAGGCCGCTTATCTGAATAAATTTCTCTTCGGCTATATTCCCTTGCAGCGTACTGTTGGTTTTGTTGTAGATGTTGGTAATCCCGTTGTTGTCAAACTCCAGGAGCCCCTTGTTCCAGCTTCCGGCATATACTTTACCGCCACCTCCCGGTTCAACGGCAATTGAAACGATATCGGGGATAGAGTCAAAGGCATCAGTATTTTCAGAATCAAAGGAGGTCCAGATGCCATCGGCATACCTGTACACCCCATCGCGCAGAAAGCTTCCGCCCCAGTGGCTTTGATATCCTCCCGAAGCTACCCACACTTCCCCCCCGGAAGAGGCCATATCAAAGCTGTTAGGGCTTGTGGGGCCGCTGGGAGCGATGAACTGGCCCGATAAGTTGCCTGTGGATTTTACCAGTCCCTTCCGGTTGTCGGCAATCCAGAAGGTGCTGTCGGAATCCAGCCATAAGTCATTAGGGTCGGGACTTTCTTCTTCGTAGCTGTATAACTTGTCAGTATAGTTCATATCCTGGTCATAGATAAACAGCACAAAACGGTGCATCACATAAAGGTGGTTGCCGAAAGTCCTGAAGTTGCTGACGTTGGTGTGATTGGGACTCTCCACCGCTTCCCATTGGCTGTTCTGCTTGTAAAAGAGCGTGTCGCCGGTATATTGCGGGGTGTGTTTGTTTACAACCACTTTGTTTTTATGAGAAGCGATAGCATTGATAGTGGTTCCTTCTGTGTTGAGGGTGGTGTCGCGCTCCCAGTAAATGTAATGCGCCAGGTTGGGACTTTCGCTGTCTGCGCTGTAAACGCCCAGCTCTGTGGCGGCATAAAAGCGGTTGTCTTCAGGGTGATAAGTGAAATCATACACATTGATGAGGCTTCCCTCAGGCCCTATCTTGTAAGTTTCGTGGATTTCTTCTCTTTCAAGATCCACTACCACAATACCAAAGCCACACGCCAGGTAGGCATATTCTTCCTGCATATACACCTTATTGATGGTTTTATTGCCAAGGATGTTACTGCGCTCAATATCGGAGATGTTGATGATTTCATTATCTTTCAGCAGATCGACATTGGCATTGGCATAAGCGATTAAAAGCACATCCAGCTGTTTGTTGTAGCTTATCCAGCTTACATTAATATCGCTGAGTCCTTCCACCTTACTGAAACGCTCAATGCTGTTGTCGCCATGATTATAGATAAAAAGCCCGTAAGGGATGGCAGCATATAGCTGGTCGTTGGTGGGCGCCAGGGAGATGACCTGGTTATAGGGGAGGTGACCAATAAACTCATCAATATCATTATCCTGTGACTGGCCCGTCAGGAAAAAGACAGTTAAAATGGCCAGGGTAATAATTCTTTTGCCCATGTTTTGAAAGTGTTTATTTCTTACTAACATTAACTTTCGTTTGTTGTTTTTATTGTTGACGTTTTCAAGCCTATTTGCAAATCTAAAAAAGAAATGATTGTTGAGTTCATTTTAAAAAGTTCGTAAGTTTGTATGTCATTTATTAGAAAATCATAAACTGCTATGCACTCCCAACTAAACCAGCTATTTTTAGAACAGGATTTGGTTCATTTGATAGAAAGTAAACCATTCAGGGATATTCCTTCAGAGACTGTAATTTTAGAGGAGCAAGCCTACATCAAAGAAGTTCCCATAGTTATTGAAGGCCGGATAAAAGTGAGGAAAATGGATGATTCAGGTAAAGAGATCATTCTCTACTACATCAATCCCGGCGAAAGTTGTATCCTTTCCATCACCTTTTGTATCAACGATAAACCAAGCAATGCAGAAGCCATCACCAATTCAGAAACAAAAATTATTGCCATCTCTTCGAAAGAGGTAACTGAATGGATGAATTTATATAAGTCCTGGCGTAATTTTGTAATGAAGCTATACTACGCTCGTTTAGATGAGTTACTCTCTTTGGTGGATAATGTGGCTTTTAAGCAAATGGATTTCCGGCTCTATGAAAAATTGAAAATCTACCAGCAAAGTCAGGGCAACGAAATCAAAATCACGCATCAACAACTTGCTTATGAATTAGGGACCGCCAGGGAAGTGGTGTCGAGGCTACTGAAACAGCTCGAAAAGAAAAACCTTATCCGGCTTGAGCGTGGAATTATTAAAATAAATTCATCTCTGTGACCACTGTCACAAAGTTCTGACTCATTGTCTACATATATTTGCATATGTATATAAACACATAAAATAAAATATTATGAAATGTAATGTAGGCAGAACAGACAAAGTCATTCGTATTGTATTAGGATTAGCTATTGGCACAGCAGGTTATTTTTATTCAAGCTGGTTGGGGCTTATTGGTATTGTGCCCATCGCAACAGCACTGCTTAACTGGTGCCCGCTGTACCTCCCGTTTGGTATTAAAACATGCAAGACAGAGCAGCAGTAAAATGGGTTTGGATTCAGAATTTTATATCTTTGATGTCAGTGAGAAAGCAATTAAGCAAGGTAGAATTACCGGAAAGAATACCACTATAGATATCGCTAATCTTCGTGCCGTGGTTTATATTCTTTTGGTATAAATGGAAGGGAAAAGAGTTTTACGAAAAAGATAATCGCATAGTAGTGTTAAAATACTGTTAACTCGTACTATTTCAGATTAATAGTTGTTTTCTAAAAAATAATTATACCATGCAAAAGATTTTGTTTTTAACGCTTATTTCATTTTTCATTTTATGGTCATGTACCCATGAACCCTCGCAGACGGTTGAACCAGCTCCCGGCAACAATAACGGAGGTGATGATGGCGGTGATAATGGAGATGACACCACTCAGGTTGCCGAATGCGACCCCGACACGGTGTATTTTAAAAACGATATCTTGCCATTATTGCAGTCCTCCTGTGGCACCACCGGATGCCACGACGCAGCTACAGCCACTGACGGCGTGATTTTAACAGACTATGAAAATATCATGAACACAGGAGATGTAGAGCCTTTTGATGCCGCAGACAGCGATATTTATGAGATGATTACCGAGAATGAGGACGATGAGCGGATGCCGCCGCCGCCAAACAGCCGGCTCAGCCAGGAAAAAATCGACAGGATAGCTGCCTGGATAAACCAGGGAGCCCTTAACAACGGATGTGAGCAGGCCGATTGTGATACCGTTAATGTGTCTTATGCCGAAACAATAGCCCCTGTGTTTGAGAGTTTTTGTGTGGGATGCCATGATGAAGCTACCGCCAATGGCGGCGTGGTTATGGAGACCTACGACCAGCGAGAAATGGTGGCAAGCAGCGGAGCCCTGCATGGCGTTATTAACGCAACAGATGGCTATCCGCAGATGCCTCCCTCCAATACGTTGCCCGGATGTGAAAAAGCACAGATAGAAAAGTGGATATCTGACGGGGCACCAAACAATTAAATAAATGTTAAACGACAGGACTATCCTGAACTATATAGCGTTTTTAGAGTATCTGTTAATGAATTAAGATTTTACATGATGAAGATGAAATATTTTTTGGCAGGTGTTTTCCTGGTGTTTTTACTGCCTTCATGTTATTATGATAATGAGGAAGACTTGTATCCGGATGCGGGGCAGTGCGATACTACCAATGTTACCTACACTACGGCCATCGCACCGGTGATGGAGGCCAACTGTAACAGCTGCCACAATGCTGTAACTGCTAATGCAGGCGTTATTACGGACAACTATACCGATTTAAAGGTGGTTGCCGATAACGGGCAGTTGTGGGGTGCCGTGAATCATGAACAGGGCTACTCGCCGATGCCAAAAAACCAGGCGCAGCTGCCCGATTGTGAGTTGTCAAAAATACGTATCTGGCTCGATGAAGGAGCTCCGGATAATTAGAGAAAGAAACCAAAAACCAATGTCCTATGAACAAAAAAATAAAAGCACTGCTGATTCTGCTCGGAATAGGAATTATTGCAGGGGTGCTCATATTCCAGTTTGTATACAACAAATCGCATCCCGATTATGCAAACGAAACGGCACTTTATTCGCTTGACGCCAAAGATGTGTTCGAAAAGTATAAAAATAATACTGCTGAAGCGAATGAAAAATATACCGGAGCGATGATCCAGGTTAACGGCAGCTTAGATAAAGTAGAACAATCAGACACCACCGCCGTGGCCGTTTTTGTGTTCTCTGAAGGTATGTTTGGCGATGAGGGGGTGCGGTGTGTTATGCTCCCGAAACATGTCTCTAAGGTAAGGCAGCTTAGCCTGCCCCGTCAGGTAGAGATAAAAGGGATGTGTGTTGGCTATAATGATACAGATGTGATTATGGAGCATTGTGTCCTAAATTAGTGGTTGGCCATAATATCCAATATCTGCGTGGGGTTAAAAAGGCCTTACGCCGTGGTGCTGAACGTTATAAATCATTCGCTATCAATGTATAGACAGTTATTAAACAGATATTCATTAAAAAAACAGAATCATTATGAAAAAAATAGTTTTGCTCTTTTTTGCGTTTGCGCTGATAAGTAATGTTGCTCTTGCTCAGCGATACATTACAAAAAGCGGACATATTAAGTTTTTCTCCTCAACGCCTGTAGAGGATATTGAAGCCCATAACCGCAGTGTGCAGATGGCCCTGGACAGCAAAACAGGGGATGTGGTGTTTAAGGTGCTTATGAAGTCTTTTCAGTTCGAGAAGGCTTTGATGCAGGAACATTTTAACGAAAACTATGTGGAGTCGGATAAGTACCCTAACAGCACTTTCCGGGGAAAGGTCAGTGACATGGGCGGCGTGGACTTCAGCTCGCCCGGAAAATATGACGTTAGCGTTGAGGGAACGTTAACTATCCATGGCGTATCTAACAAAATATCCGAAAAAGGAACGCTCACCGTAACGGATGATGGGGTAACCGCCGGAGCCTTTTTTAAGGTAAAACCGGCAGATTATGAGATAGAAATACCGGCACCTGTGAGGAAAAATATTGCTAAAGAGATTGAAGTGACGGTAGACTGTAATTTGAAGAAGCTAAAATAAACGATATGACGCTTATTCGGGAATTTGCCACGGCAATAATTATAGCGGTTTTTACTTCCGGACTGTATGCTCAGGATGATGACCTGATGAGCATGCTGGGCGACGATGAGCCTGAAACGGAATTTACTTACGCCACCTTTAAAAGCACGCGGGTGATCAGCGGGCACTCGGTAGAGAATCCTGCAGAAGGGGTTTTGCAGTTTGTTGTCTCACACCATTTCGGACGTATCAACCAAGGTGCTTACAACCTTTTTGGCCTTGACCAGGCTACCATCAAACTCGATTTTCAGTATGGGATCACCGACAGGCTGGCAATAGGCATCGGTCGCAGCTCTTATCAAAAGACCTATGATGGGTTTGTAAAATATAAGGTGTTGCGCCAGAGTAGTGGCGTGAAAAATATGCCCGTAACTTTGTCTTATGTTGCAGGGATGGATCTCAACTCACTGCGGTGGCGCTTCCCGGAAAGGGAAAACTATTTCTCCAGCAGGATATCATACTTTCATCAGGTGTTGATAGCCAGAAAATTTAGTAAGAATTTCTCATTGCAATTTACACCTACCCTGGTGCATAAAAACCTGGTGGAAGCTGCAAACGATGAAAACGACATGCTGGCTATAGGGGTGGGAGGACGCTATAAGCTGACGCAGCGTTTTTCGCTCAATGTGGAGTATTTTCATCAGCTTACCGAACAAGTCTCCACTTCCTACGAGAATGCATTATCCGTTGGGGTGGATATTGAAACCGGCGGGCATGTGTTTCAGCTGCATTTTACCAATGCACAACCGATGTTTGAGCGGGGGTTTATTACAGAAACTTCCGGAAAATGGAGTGACGGCGACATCTATTTCGGGTTTAACATCAACAGGGTCTTTACGCTGAAAAAACCCAAGGAGTTCCGCGATTAGAAGGGTTTACTTTTATTGTCATTTTTATCGTCTTTTCCTTACCTTTGTTGTAAGGAGATAGCTTATGACATATTTTGAAGACCATCTGAAACTTGCTAAAAGTTACAACACTAATCAGGAGGTGGTGCCTTTTGATGATGAGGGTATGGTAATCATCAATCAACCTTTTTATTCCCGCTTTTTCGATATGTTCCGGATTACTGATAACAAAGCAGCAAAGGGTGGTGTGGAGTACGCCTTACTTCATGATAAAGGCATCAGGGAAAACAGCGAATTTAGCTATCCTGTTTTCAAAAAAACCACCAACAGCGACGACAGCAAAGTAATTATCCTGCTGCATGGACTCAATGAGCGGTCTTGGGACAAATACCTTCCGTGGGGGAAAGCCCTCTGCCTCAGAACAGGGCACCCAGTAATCCTTTTCCCCATATCCTTCCATATCAACCGTTCTCCCGTGTTGTGGAGCAATCCGCGTAAGATGACCTCGTTGGTCAGAGACAGGGCGGAGCGTACGCCCTCTCTCAAAGAGGCTACTTTTGTGAACGCAGCCATTAGCAACAGGCTTGAAGAATGCCCGCAGCGCTTTTTTTTATCAGGATTGGAGACGTATATCAATCTGCTGGATCTTTTTGGGCAACTACAAAACGGAAAGCACCCGCTGATTAGTAACCCTCCGGTCATCAATTTTTTTGGCTATTCCATAGGTGCTTTGCTCACAGAAATATTGCTGTTGGCTGACCGGGAAGGGAAGTTGGCCGGGAGTAATATTTTTCTTTTCTGCGGCGGGACCACCCTCGATAAAATGAACGGGGTGTCACGGTTCATTATAGACAGTAAGGCGTTTAAAACCGTACAGGATTTCTTTACAGATGTCGATTTCAGGCTTAACCATGCTGTGAAGATGAAGGAAAAAATAGATTTGAATCCTGTTGAGGATGCTTTCAATGCCATGATGAACTCCCGGAAGCTGGTAGCGTACAGGAAATCAGGACTCTCCTCCCTAAGCCGGCGTCTGATGGTCTGCCCCCTTAAAAAGGATGTGGTGATTCCTGCTAAAGCTGTTGAGGAGACCTTTGCCCAGGTATTTGACGGCAAACCCGGAAAAGTAGTGCAGGCAATGGACTTCCCTTTCGAGTATTCGCACGTAACACCATTTCCGTGCAGGAAAGAGGATTCGGATGTCAATCGGGCGTTTGACCAGGTCTTTCGTAAAGCTGCCGCATTTCTGCAATAGGATGCCGTAAGGCAGCCACTTCAACATGGAACGGGGATTAAAAAAATGTTAACAGCCATGGGTAAATCAGTACCTGTTATCCTTTTCATTACTTTAGCAAAAAAATAGAATAACCGATGCAAGATATAAAGCAACAAATAAAAACGCTGAACCCCGGCGAAGCTTATCGCGAAATAGAAAATGGTGCTTTACTGGTGGATGTGCGCCACCCTAAGGAACTGGAATTTGTCACTTTTGAAGTGGATAATAAAATGGAAATACCGCTGCTCGATTTGGTGCAACGGATGCAGGAACTGCCCCTCGATTGCACAATCATCACCTCGGATTTTTATGGCATTAACGGGTTTAAAGCTGCAAATATGCTGCAATACAACGGTTTTGATAACGTTTTTTATATGGATGGCGGACTTAAGGCCTGGGGCCTCAATGGGTTTCCGCTAAAATATAACGTAGAAGATAGTTGTTCCGACGGCAGCTGCTCCGGCTGCACCTGCTGTTAAAGGATCCATGGTGTTTTTCAGCAAGAGACTTTTTTAATGGTTGCAGGCCCGCGTTTTTTTAAAGGTTGATGCTTTTAAAAGGACGCAGTGTTTTCAAATCGTTCGCTGGCGTACAGCGAACACAAAGAACCGTACAATTATTTCCGGACCTGGCAGGAGTCTTTTATTCCTATCTCTTTGTTATTGTTGCTTTTAATTATATTGGCACAATAAATGAATCAGCTTACAGCAAGATAAACATTGCTATGATAAAGCTGAAGAATATCCATAAAACTTATTTCACCGGCTCCAACAAGCTGCACGTACTTAAAGGTATTAACCTGGACATAGCTGCGGGTGAATTTGTTTCCATTATGGGGTCGTCCGGTTCCGGTAAATCCACTTTGCTTAACATTCTAGGCATCCTCGATAATTATGATTCCGGAGGTTACTTCCTCGACAACCAGGTGATTAAAGACTTAAATGAGACCAAAGCGGCAGCGTTGCGCAACAATTTTATTGGTTTCATTTTTCAGTCGTTTAACCTGATATCCTTTAAAAACGCCATGGAGAACGTGGCCCTTCCCCTTTATTATCAGAGGGTAAAACGAAAAAAGCGTAACAAGCTGGCGCTTGATTATCTCGAAAAAATGGGGCTGATGGAATGGGCGGAGCATATGCCCTCCGAACTATCGGGGGGACAAAAACAACGCCTCGCCATTGCCAGGGCCTTGATTACACAGCCTAAGGTGGTGCTGGCTGATGAGCCTACCGGAGCCCTTGATACCAATACTTCTTATGATGTCATGCAAATCCTGAAGGAGATTAACGACTCCGGAATCACCGTGGTGATTGTAACGCATGAACACGACATAGCCGCCATGACAGACCGCATTATACACTTGAAAGACGGGATGATAGAGAAAAACATATATAACGGCGAGCGCGATAAGTGGCTTGCTGCTCAGGCAATAGCAAGAAAATAGTATTCAGAAAGAAAATATCAGAAAAAAACAGAGCAGGTGCATTTTACATGGCGATAAGATATGCAACACATGTTCAAACATTTGGTACAACGGGTAAAACATTTCAAATTATAGCAAAGATGAAACAGGCCATGCCTGAAATAATTTAAGACAGATTAAATATTGTGATAAAAAAATAATCTTATCAGAAAATTATGAAAAAAGTATTAAGAATATTTTTGTGGTTGATTGTGGTGGCAGTTTTTGGAGGCACCATAGCTTATCTCTACGACAAATCGCGCGAAAAACCGATGGAGTATGAAACGCAGCAGGCGTTTAAAACAGATATTGTGAAAAAGACAGTAGCCACCGGTTCGGTGATGCCCCGCAAGGAGATAGAGATAAAACCACAGGTGTCCGGCATTATTCAAAAGTTGTATGTGCAACCGGGCACCTATGTGAAAGAAGGTCAGCTCCTGGCAAAAGTGAAGATTATTCCCAATATGATTAGCCTCAACGAAGCAGAGACACGGCTGGAGAAAGCGCGCATCCAGTTCAGGAAAGCTGAGGCTGATTATGAGAGATATAAAAAGTTGTTTGAGCAGCAGGTGATCCCCGAATCGCAGTTTCAGGATTATCAGGTCACCCTGCGCTCGGCTAAAGAAGAGGTGAAAGCTGCCGAAAGCAACCTCAGTCTCATAAAAGAGGGCGTTAGAAAGGAATCTGATAATACTTCTAACACGCTGATACGTTCCACAATAGAAGGGATGGTTCTGGATGTGCCCGTGGAGATAGGAAACTCGGTGATTGAAAGCAACAACTTCAACGCAGGAACGACCATTGCGAGCGTTGCTGATATGAGCGATATGGTTTTTGAGGGCGATGTGGATGAAACAGAAGTAGGCAGGATAAAGGAAGGAATGCCTATCCGGCTGACCATTGGGGCTATAGAAGATCAAAAGTTTGATGCGGTGTTAGAATATATCAGTCCGAAAGGGGTTGAAGAGAACGGCGCCATACAGTTCGGGATTAAAGCCGCCATGAAATTGCAGGACTCCCTCTTTGTGAGGGCCGGATACAGCGCCAATGCCGATATTGTTTTGCAGCGACACAACCAGGTGCTGGCAATAAAGGAGGCGCTGTTGCAGTTCGACGAACAACAACCCTTTGTGGAAGTGGAACAGCCCGACGGGAGCTTCAAAAGAAAAGATGTGGAAGTGGGTTTGAGCGACGGCATTAATATAGAAGTATTGGCAGGGCTGAGCGGCGATGAAAAGATAAAAGTAATTAATTAAAGTCCCGGGAATATGTTTAATGCTGACAGCTGGCAAGAAATTTATGCTACCGTAAAGAAGAACAAGCTACGCACTTTCCTTACCGGATTTAGTGTAGCCTGGGGCATCTTTATGCTGATAATCCTGCTGGGTGTTGGCAAAGGGCTGGAAAATGGTGTCCGGAGCCAGTTTGCTTCGTCAGCTACCAACACGCTATGGATTAACCCGGGCACAACATCAGAAGCCCACAAAGGATATCTGCCCGGACGCCGGATTAGGTTCGATAACCGCGACTACGACCTCATAAAAAGCACTGAGCCGGCGCTGGAATATATCTCCGGACGATTCAGGCTCAGAGCTACCCGGATAAACTATAACGACAAACATGCTGCTTTTGATGTATTTACAGCCCATCCCGATTATAAGCATATCGAGCTGATTGATATTGTCAGCGGCAGGTTTATTAATAACCTGGACCTGGCAAACACCAATAAAGTGGTGACAATTGGTACTTCCGTGCGCGACTTTCTCTATGATAAGGGTGAACAACCTATGGGTACATATATCAAAATTAATAAGGTTCCTTTTCAGGTGATAGGCGTTTTTGATGACCAGGGAGGACGGCGCGATAATACACGCATTGTTTACATCCCCCTCACTACAGCACAGAAAGTATTCTCTACTAATAACAGGATACATACCATGGCTGCAACGGTAAAAAATCCCACCGTGGAGAAAAGCCTCAGGATGGAGGAACGCATCAGGCAGCAGATGGCAGAAAGGCATGTTTTTAAACCCACCGATGAAAGCGCACTGTTTATCTGGAATGCTGTAGAGCAGCTTAAGGATGTTATGGATATGTTTACCGGCATACGGATTTTTATCTGGATTATTGGAATAGGGACAATTATCGCAGGCATCGTAGGCGTCAGCAATATCATGGCAGTGGTAGTAAAAGAGCGGACTAAAGAGATAGGTATTCGCAAAGCCATCGGGGCACGCCCCTGGGGTGTTATTGCGCTTATCCTTCAGGAATCTGTCGTCATCACCACCTTTGCGGGTTATGTGGGCCTGGTGGTGGGGGTGGCCCTGCTCGAGGCCGTGTCGCCTTTAATTGCCACAGACTTTTTTCAGCACCCTTCAGCAGATATCGGGGTGGCGGTTCGTGCCACCATTGTCCTCGTTGTGGCAGGAGCTATAGCGGGATTTGTGCCGGCACGGAAAGCAGCCGCCATCAAACCAGTGGTGGCATTGCGCGATGAATAATAAAAGAGTAAGCTATGTTTGATATCGATCATTGGAAAGAGGTCTTCAGCGCTCTGAAGAAAAATAAATGGAGGACGTTCTTCACCGCCTTCGGGGTGTTTTGGGGCATCTTTATGCTTATCGTGATGGTGGGCAGTGGCAGGGGCCTGCAAAACGGCGTTACTGCCGGGCTGGGCGATTTTGCCACTAACAGCATGTTTGTGTGGACACAGCCCACTACCAAAGCATACAAAGGATATAAGGAGGGGCGCTCTTTTACCTTTAACAATCAGGATATGGAAGCCCTGAGGCACTCGGTTTCCGGACTGAAGTATATCGCCCCGCGTCTGCAGGGTCAGGCAGGCCAGGATAATGCCCCTAATGTGGTTAGAGGTCTCGAATCAGGAGCTTTCCCTGTATACGGCGACGCACCGGTATGGAATAAGATTGACCCTGCCAAAATTATCAGGGGCAGGTTCCTAAACACTATCGACATCAAAAACAGAAGAAAAGTAGCTGTAATCGGCGAACATATTGAACAGGTACTTTTTAAGCCGGGAGAAGATCCGCTGGGGAAGTACATCCGTGTGCAGGGAGTCTATTTTCAGGTTATCGGCGTATTCAAGCCATTGAATAGCAATATTAACTTTGGCGGCGACAAGAACCGCTCTGTTTTTATTCCCTACACTACGATGCAACAGGTATATAATTACGGAGATGCAGTGCACTGGTTTGCTATCACTGCCAAAGATGGGGTGCCTGTTTCTTCGGTGGAAGACAAAATACTGGAGGTGCTGGCAGGATGGCATACCGTTCATCCTGAGGACAGGGAGGCGTTTGGTTATTTTAACCTGGGGCAACAGTTCGACCAGATGAAGGGACTCTTTACAGGCATCGACTTGTTAATATGGATTGTTGGAACAGGCACCCTGATGGCCGGCGTGATTGGGGTGAGTAATATTATGCTGGTTATCGTCAAGGAGCGCACGCAGGAGATAGGCATACAGCGAGCCATCGGGGCCACACCATTCAGGGTGATGAAGCAGATAGTTACAGAGTCGGTGGTGTTGACAACGCTGGCAGGTTATACCGGCCTGGTGATAGGGGTGGGCGTGATTGAAGCTGTTAATTATGCGCTGACTATGCAAAGCAACGACAGCAATGCTTTTCGCGATCCGGAGGTGAATTTTGGCATTGCTGTGCTGGCACTCGCTATCCTGGTAATATCCGGAATTTTTGCCGGCATTATCCCGGCAAGGAAAGCTGTAAAGATAAAACCCATTGACGCTTTGCGCGATGAATAACTATGAAACTATGGCAGTAAAATGTTTTACATAGATTAAAACGGAAGATTTTTTATATTTTCGTTCACACAAAAAATTTAAAAGAAAAAACCATGTACAAACACGTATTAAAAAATTTTGCTGCATTGATTGCCTTAGTTGCTGTGGCAGCATGCAGTCAGCAAAAGACCGCAGAGCAACAGGAAGAAGAGCATCCGGGAGTGCTGCCACAGGAAGGCACTTTTACACCTACCGGGGAAGTGGATGAACGGCTGGCTATTTATGCCACCTATAAACTAACTTCGGATATCAGCCACCTTACCGCGGAAGAAAAAGAGGTGTTGCCTATCCTTTTCGAAGTGGCAGATATTATGAAAGATCTGTTTTGGGAACAAACTACCGGACAAAAAGAGAGTTTCCTCAAGCGTATTGAAGGGGAGAAAGCCAAAAAATTTGCCAGGATCAATTATGGCCCGTGGGACCGCCTGAACAACAACAAACCCTTTTTTAAAGAAGTAGGCACCAAACCCGAAGGCGCCAATTTTTACCCTGTAGATATGTCGCGCAAGGAGTTTGAAAGCTGGGACAATCCCGATAAGGAGAGCCTTTACACCCTGGTGCGCCGCAACAATAATGGCGACCTTAAAACAGTATGGTATCATGAGGCCTACGCATCAGAGCTGAAAAGAGCTTCTGATTTATTAAAGCGCGCTGCCGGTATTGTAAAGAACCCACAGGTTAAAACATATTTTAACAAACGTGCCGAGGCGCTGCTCACCTCAAAGTATCTGGACAGTGACTTTGCATGGATGGAGATGAAAGATGCCAACATAGACTTTGTGGTTGGTCCCATCGAAAACTATGAAGATGCCTTGTATGGCTATAAAGCAGCTTTTGAGTCTTTTATCCTGATAAAGGATCCCGACTGGAGTAAGAAGCTGACACGTTTTTCACAGATGCTGCCGGATCTGCAGGAGCAGCTTCCCGTAAAGGAAGAATATAAGCGGGAAGTGCCCGGAACAAAGTCTGATATGAATGTGTATGATGCTGTGTATTATGCCGGCGATTGCGATGCCGGAAGCAAAACCATCGCCATTAACCTGCCTAACGATGAAGAAGTACATATCAAATACGGCAGCCGCAAGCTGATGCTCAAAAACGCCATGCAGGCTAAATTCGACCGTATCTTAGTACCTATTTCCGAATTGCTTATAACGCCTGAGCAGCGGAAATACGTTACCTTTAATGCCTTTTTCGAAAACACCATGTTCCATGAAGTGGGACATGCTATGGGCATCAAAAATACGGTTAACGGTAAAGGGAAGGTGCGCCAGGCACTTAAAGAGGTTGCTTCCTCTATAGAAGAGGGGAAAGCCGACATTATGGGGCTGTTCCTGGTGTCGCAGCTCTATGAGCAGGGAGAGCTTACCCAGGGAGAGCTTACCCAGGGAGAGCTTACCCAGGGAGAGCTGAAAGATAATTATGTCACTTTCTTTGCCAGCATATTCCGCTCCAGCAGGTTTGGAACAGCCAGTGCTCACGGGAAAGCCAATATGATGCGGTTTAACTATTTCAAGGAAAAAGGAGCGTTTACACGCAACGATGACGGCACCTATACTGTCAATTTTGATAAGATGCATTCAACGATGGTAAGCCTGCTGCAAAGGATTCTGTACATGCAGGGCGACGGCAACTACGAGGAAGCAAAACAGTGGGTGCAGACTAAAGGTGTGGTAACTCCATCGCTGAAAAAAGACCTCGACAGGTTGAATAATTCAGGGATACCTGTGGATGTGATTTTTGATCAGAGGCCAGGTAATTTAGGGTTGTAAAGAAGAAAAAAAATATGCCATGCTTTGATAGCTACCTTGAAGAGCATGGCATTTGTCATTAATATATTCATTTAAAAGTTAGTTATGAGAAAGTTAATAATTGGATTAGTATTACTGAGTTTCGTGTCGGTATCCAATGCGAAATTTGTTCCTGATGAGGGGATGTGGCTTCCTATTTTTGTGGAGGACATGAACTACCAGGAGATGAAAGAGATGGGGTTGCAGCTGTCCCCCGAAGAGATCTACAGCATTAACAATTCGAGCCTGAAAGATGCCATTGTCAACTTTGGTAACTTCTGCACAGGCGAAGTGGTTTCGCATAAAGGGCTGTTCCTTACCAACCATCACTGCGGATATGGCGCCATTCAGGAACACTCTTCGGTAGATCATGACTATCTTACCGAGGGTTTCTGGGCCGGAGATTTTGAGGAGGAGCTCTCCAACGAAGACCTTACAGCCACTTTCTTTGTGAGGATGGCTGATGTTACGAAAGACGTCCTGAAGGATGTTACGGAAGATATGACTGAGCAGGAACGCTCAAAAGCAATAAGCGAAGCCAAAAAGCCACTCATTGAAGAGGCTGAAGAGGATGGAAAATATGTGGCCTCGGTAAAGAGCTTTTATAACGGCAACGAATATTACCTCTTCGTTTATAAGGTGTATCGTGATGTGCGGCTGGTTGGCGCCCCTCCTTCTTCTATAGGAAAATTTGGAGGAAATACCGATAACTGGATGTGGCCCCGTCACACCGGCGATTTCTCTATGTTCAGGATTTATGCCGATGAAGACGGCAATCCTGCCGCTTATTCCGAAGACAATGAGCCCCTGGAAACAGAATATGCCCTGCCACTGTCACTGGACGGTGTGGAAGAAGGCGACTTTACTATGATATGGGGGTATCCCGGAAGCACCGACCGCTACCGTACCAGTTATGGTATCAATGCCACGCTGAGTCAAATCAACCCGGCGATAAACACGATGGGCCGTGCCGTGCTGGATATCATGGAAAAAAATATGGACCGATCTGATGCTGTACGTATCGCCTATGCCAGCAAATATGCGGGAATCTCTAACCTCTGGAAAAACAAAAAGGGAGAGACGCGCGGACTTAAGCAGCTTAAAGTTTACGACAAAAAGAAAAAGTTAGAAAATGAGCTGATGCAGTGGATAAACCAAAAAGAGGCTCGCAAAGAAAAGTATGGAAGCCTTATGGAAGGCTATGAAGAAGCTTATAGCAAGCTCACCGAAAAAAAGGCCTTATCAAGACAGTGGCTGTACGGAATAGCCAATTTTGGTTCTTCCACAATGCAGTTTGCCATGCAAAACCAGGGCATTGGAAGCATAGTGAAATCAGATAAAGACAAGGAAGAGATAAAACAAGAACTTGAAAAGTTCCGGGAAAAAGCCAACGATCACTTTGAGGATTATGATGTGAAGACTGAAAAAGAGATCCTGGAGGCGGTGCTCGAAACACTCTACAATAATATACCGGCCTCGGAGCTCCCGGATGTGTACCAAACTATTATCGCGGAATACAACGCTGATTTTGGGGCTTATACTGATGAGCTGTTCGAAACATCGCTGTATGCTTCCAGAGAAAATTTTATGGAATTCCTTGAAAAGCCTAAAGCCAGGCATTTTGAAAATGATATGGCGCCGGAGCTTGTTAACAGTTTCCAGGGTGCTATGATGCAAATAAGGGGTGAAACCAATACCATACAAACCAAACTAAATAAAAACAAAAGACTGTTTATGGCCGCTTTGCGCGAAATGAATCCCGACAAAGCCTATTATCCGGATGCCAACTTTACCATGAGGCTTACCTATGGAGATGTGGCCGGCTATGAGCCGCGCGATGCAGTATATTATGAATATTATACCACGCTCGAAGGCGTTATGGATAAGGAGGACCCCGACAGCAAAGAGTTTGTTGTTCCTGATAAGCTTAAAGAACTGTACCAGGATAAGGATTACGGCCGCTATGCCGCCGAAGACGGAACCATGCGTGTTTGTTTTTTGAGCGACAACGACATCACCGGCGGAAACTCCGGCAGCCCCGTAATTAATGGTAAAGGACACCTGGTAGGTATCGCCTTCGATGGCAACTGGGAAGCGATGAGTGGCGATATTGCCTTCGAGCCTGAGCTGCAGCGTACCATTTCCGTGGATATCCGGTATGTGCTTTTCATTATCCATAAGTTTGCCGGAGCCACCAACTTGCTGGAGGAGATGAATATTGTGAAAGCGGAAACCCCACTGCCGGCTGTGAAGAAAGACGAAAAAAAGAAGGAAGAGAAGCAGAAAGAGATGTAAGGGAACAGCAGATAACCGTTCTCTGAACTAGCAGAGCCGTAGAAGGCTACCTGGCGGAACGCAGGAGCTTCTCCGGCTTTTTTTTGTATGTGTGTTATACTAATTGTATTTCAAACTGAGCTTCAGCGAAACATTGACATTGCAATGGTTAATACCGATATCCCTTATGGTGGTGTGGCTGGTTTTGGGGAGCTTCAGCCCCGGCTGGAAACCGGAGCGCCATGGCATTATCACTTCGCTGTTAACCCTTTATTCCTGACTCTTTCCGAAAAATTAAATATTTTATTGCGTAGAACAAGCGATGTCGCGATTATCCGTTCTGGCTAATTTTTTCCAGGTTTTCAGAATCATGAATGGTGAAATGTTGGGCATCCAGTGAAATATATCCGGCATCTTTAAACTCTTTTAAAATCCTGATGGCCGATTCTTTGGTCATCCCGCTAAGCTCGGCTAAATCCTGGCGCGAAATGTCCAGCATCATATCGTTAGTGTTGTAGATCTCCTCTGCAAGATAGAGCAATGAGCCGGCCACTCTTCCCGGCATTTGCTTTTGGGTGAGCTCAAGCATTTTGCTGAATCCTATTATCGCCTTGCGGCTCATCAGCTGGATATAGGCTTCCGCAAACTCCCTGTTTTTCCTGACCGTATTTTTAAAAATATTAGCATCCATAAAGCAGCAGGTGCATGAAGTAACGGCTTTTACCGTATAGTGGTGACGCTGGTCGACATAAATTCCCGGGCCGCCAAAAAAATCCTGGGGTTTAAGAAGGTTTAGGATAATATTCCTGTGTTTCCCTTCGAGGTATTGCTTGGCAATACCTGAGGTTAAAGTAACGGTATGCGTTGCTGATGAACCTTGTTTAAAGATAGTCTCCCCCGGCTCGAAAGAAACCTCGTAACGCGAGTTTTCCAGAGCCTGCAACTCCTCCATGGTCAAATGCTTAAACAGAGGGGAACGCTTATCGCAATCAAAACAATTGATGCAATGTGCCGTACGCTCAAAGTAGTTGTCTATCGATGCCATAATACAAATATACAAAAGAATCTAATTATATTGATATGGCATTAAAAAAATATTGATATATGTCATCGTATGGATAATAAAATATCAATGTGTAAACGCATAAACCTCATCGGTGATTTATTGCAGGGTTTCCTACTTGTATGTAATATTGCCATATCAAAATGTTAATCAAATAACATCATTAAAACAGAGCGATTATGATAAAGTTAAAACCAATTTTAAGTTCAATAACATTGGGCTTACTCATTACAACGGGGATGTTACTCTCGGGTTGTACAAAAGAAGGGGCACAGGGTCCTGCCGGCGAAGACGGCGCTGACGGCGCTGACGGACTCGACGGCGAAGAGCAATGTGGAACATGCCACGACATGTCTACGGATGTAAAAGCACGTATTATTCAGTGGGAAGCATCTAAACATGCTACAGGTGGTAATTTTGAAAGAAACAGCGCTACATGTGCAGGATGTCACACAAATGAGGGCTTCCTTGATGTGCTTGAGAACGAAGCTACGGATATGGTTGCTTCAGGTACAATGCAAAATCCTACCATGATTGGATGCCGTACCTGCCATAATATTCATGAAACCTATACACCCGAAGACTGGCAACTAACTACTTCTGGTCCGGTTGACCTGATTATGGGTGGCGAAACAGATCAAGGTAAAGGAAATATTTGTGCGAACTGTCACCAGGCACGTAATCCTGGAACACTTACAGAACCAGGTGGAGATGACATCCAGATTACTTCTCCTTATTGGGGACCACACCACGGTACACAAAGTAATATGATTGCCGCAATGGGTGGATTTGAAATCCCTGGAGATTTAGCCTACACTACTGGCCCTCATACCGATATGGAAGGCGGCTGTAAGACCTGCCACATGGCTGAAGCCTATGGCACACAAGCCGGCGGACACCAGATGGCTATGGGTTATGCATACCACGGAAGCACTGTTCCTAACACTGCTGGATGCCAGGATTGTCATGAAGGTATTGAAGGCTTTGACTTCACAGGCACACAAACTGAAACTCAGGCACTGCTTGATGAACTCAAAACTGAACTGTTAGCTCAAGGGCTTATAGATGAAGGCGACCATGCTGTTCCCGGAACTTATGCAGCAAACGAAGCTGGTGCTGTATACAACTACCTGTTTGTTCTTGAAGACTGGAGCCTTGGTGTACACAATCATCGTTATGCAAAAGCACTTCTTCAAAACACTATTGATGACTTGCAGGCAGAATAAGAACTTCTGTAAATAGTATTGATTGAAAGGTTTTGACGTCAAATGGACGTTGAAACCTTTCTTAGTAAACTAAACCAATAAAGTTTATTTAGTCTATGAAAAGATTATTAAAATATACGATTCCCATGATGCTGATAGCCTTTATGGTAGCCTCCTGTGAATATGAGAGCGTTGCACCTGTGGAAATTGATCCGGATACGGAGCTCTCTTTCAAAAATGATATTATTCCTATTTTTAATGAGAGTTGTAATTCCAGCGGGTGTCATGCCACCGGCGACTGGACACCGGATCTTACTCCTGAAAATGCTTATGAAGCACTATTTGCAGGAGACTTTATCGATACTGCCAATCCTGCGAATAGTGATTTGTACGAATCCATGAATTCGGGCAGCATGAAAACATACAGCAAGCCACAGGATACGCAACTCATTTTAACCTGGATTGAACAAGGAGCTAAGGATAATTAGAAAAAAAGATAACTTATGAAAAAGAATATATTAACATATTTTCTGCTTCCGGCACTTCTTATGATAACTGCTAACGTAGTTGCTCAGGATGAAGAACCGGATATGTCGCCCGTAAGGGCTCCTTTCGAAAGTGGATATCTTATCGATAAGCAAACCATGATTATCCCTTACGAGGGTACCCTCGAATTTGTGATTCACCACCGCTTTGGCACCTTAGATAATGGTATCAGCGACCTGTTCGGGCTTTACGCCCCTTCCAATATCCGGCTGGGGTTGAATTACAGTATTCGTGATGATGTAATGGTGGGTATCGGTGCCACAAAGGATAACAAATATACCGATCTGCAGTGGAAGTGGAATATCATTGAACAAACCCGCGGAGGCACCATCCCGCTTACTGTAACATATTTTGGAAACATGGCTATTGATGGCCGCTCGGAAGATGTGCTGGGAGAAGAGTTTTCGCTCTCCAACAGAGCCTCCTTTTACAGCGAAGTAATACTTAGCCACAAGTTGGATTACTATTTTAGCGTGCAGGCGTCGGCAAGTTTTTCACACTATAACAAGGTGCAGTATGGCCAGGAACACGATAAGGCCGCTGTTGGTTTTGGCGCTCGCTACAGGGTAAGCCCCCAGTCGAGTATTATAGCTACAGCAGATGTTCCTTTACATATTGAAAGTATGCAGGAATATATCCCCCTGAACAACAAACCGCAACCAAATTTTGGTATCGGGTGGGAGATATCCACCGCAACACATGCTTTCCAGATTTTTGCTGCCAACGGTTATGGCATACTGAATCAGGATATTACGATGTTTAACGAAAATGACTACTCCGATGGAGGATGGTTGTTAGGCTTTAACATCACGCGTTTATGGAGTTTTTAAATTAATGTATAACTAAAAAATAATTGATTATGAAAAAGTTACCTATTATATTGGCAACCTTAATGATGGCATTTGTATTAATGTCGTTTATGCAGGATGCTCAGGAAGAGAAAAAGCCCTGGGATATCCCTGATGAGTATAAGGAAATGGAGAACCCGCAAAGTGTGGATGATAAGGAGATGGTTATGGTGGGCAAATCACTGTACAGTAGAAACTGTAAGTCCTGCCACGGCAGAAATGGCGAAGGCGATGGCCCGATGGCACGCCGCCTTGATGCAACAATGGATGATTTCACTTCCTGCGATTTTCAAAATCAGGATGATGGCACCATTTATTATCAATCCATCGTAGGAAGAGATGAGATGCCTAACTACGAGAAAAAGATTCCGAACGAGGAAGACCGTTGGGCTTTAATCACCTACATTCGCACATTGAAAGATTGTGATGAGTAATTAACTAATGATAAGCCAAAAGCACATCACTTTTGGCTTATCTTTTTCTGCATTATAAGGAGGAGAAAATGAACCGATTACTAACCTTTATCATCCTGTTCTTAGCTTCTTTTATTGCCACGCAGGGGCAGGATGACCGGCAAGAGATTATTGATGACATCAAACCACTAAACAAAGCTTGTTTTGACTGCCATGGACAACAGTATTACACCTTTACAAATGAGCAAACAGGCAGGGAAGAGCGACGTGAGATGTGGGACAAGTACCGCGTGGATGATTCTTTATACTACCAGGCAAACCATTTTTCTTTTGCATGTATCGATTGCCATAACGCCGATTATGAAGATTATCCGCACCCTGCCAGCGCACGTCAGGAACAGATTTACACGTGTACCGACTGCCATGGCTTTTCAGAAACTGACGAGAAATATCAGTTTTCCCAAATAGAAGATGCTTATTACGAGAGTGTACATTATGAAAAACGGGGAGATGATTTCTCTTGCTGGGATTGTCATGATGCACACACCTATGTGGTAAAAGCACGCAGAACAAATAACATCAAAGAAATTATCACCTATAATAATGCACAGTGCCTGGAGTGCCATGGCAATGTGGATAAGTTTAAGCTTTTGACGGGAGAAGAACTGAATATTCTTGATAAGCACGATTGGTTGCCAAACCAAAAAGCACATTTCAACTGCGTGCGATGCATAGAATGCCACACAAAAGTAGATGAGGATCTCCTGATTGCCCACCAGGTGATGCCTAAAGACAGCGCCGTAAGAAATTGTGTGGAGTGCCACTCGCAGAATTCCCTGCTCCTAAGCACGCTCTACAAACACCAGGTGAAAGAAAACAGAAAGCAAAACGGTTTTTATAATGGGGTGATACTTAATGACAGCTATGTGATTGGGGCCTCGCGCAATGAACTCCTTAATAAAATAAGTATTGCAGTGTTTCTCCTTACTATCGGGGGGATCTTTATTCATGGATTGCTGCGGTTTTTCTTAATCAAAAAATAAAGTTGGGTTATGTCAGAAAAAATATATCTATATCCGGTTTGGACACGCGTATGGCACTGGATTAATGCTATACTGTTTATCATTTTAATAGTTACAGGGGTAAGTATGCAGTATTCCGATCCGGAAACACTGCTGATCCCTTTTGAGCCATCGGTGGCCTGGCACAATGTGGCAGGAATTATTTTGGCGTTCAATTACCTCTTTTTTGTCATTGGAAATATAGTAACCTGGAACGGCAAGTATTATAAGCTTAAAACCAAAGGGTTGATGGACAGGATAATAAAGCAGTCGCAGTATTACCTCTTTGGGGTTTTTAAAGGCGAAAAGCCTCCTTTTCCTGAAAATGAGAACAGAAAGTTCAACCCGCTGCAAAAAGTGGCTTACCTGGTAACTATGTATGTGGCTACTCCATTGGTCATCCTTTCCGGGGTGGCATTGCTCTTTCCTGAAATGATTGTTAATAAACTCTTTGGTGTTAGCGGAACTCTGCTGACATCGCTGCTCCATATGACAATGGGTTTCTTTTTATCTGTATTTATCCTCATACATTTATATTTTAGTACTTTCGGCCACAAAATCAGCAGTCATTTCAAAAGCATGATCAATGGCTATCATGAAGAGCATAATGAATCGGAAGACCAACCTAAGGATCAATAGATAGATAATTAATCAATGGTCAATTAAAATTTCAATTTAATTCAAGGTGAGAATGAACAGCTCATAAATATAAAATCCAATACCATGAAACTACCAAAGTCTTTTTATAACTGGATATCACTTGGAGGGGCAACATTAGCAATTATAAGTTTCTTTATCATTCTTTTCCTGTTGTTGATATCGATGTTGTATTCGGGCGGAAGTTCTTATATTGGTTTATTCACCTTCATTATTTTACCAGTATTTCTTGTTATTGGATTAATTCTGATCCCCATCGGGATGTTAAGGAAAACAAAAAATGACAAGAAAACCACAGCTCCGCCTGAACAAAAAAAGTGGCCAATTATTAATTTGAACGATGCCCGCTACCGGAATGCATGGCTAATATTTTCAATTGGAACACTCCTATTCTTAATGCTTTCGGCCATTGGAAGTTACGAGGCCTTTCATTATACTGAATCGAATAGGTTTTGCGGTAGTGTGTGCCATAGTGTTATGGAGCCCGAATATACGGCGTATCAAAATTCACCGCATGCCCGGGTAGCGTGCGTGGAATGTCATGTTGGGCCCGGAGCCGGATGGTATGTAAAATCCAAATTATCTGGATTATACCAGGTGTACGCGGTTACTACCGGTAATTACCCCAAGCCCATTCCCACTCCGATCGAAAATTTACGGCCTGCCAGAGAAACCTGTGAAGAATGCCACTGGCCCGAAAAGTTTTATTCACGTAAGTTAGTATCCCAAAAGCATTATTTGGCTGATACAAAGAATACCGAATGGGACATTAACATGGAGATGAAAATAGGCTCAAAATACGAAGCTTTAGGACTCAAAGAAGGAATTCACTGGCACATTAACCCGGATGTTAAAATTGAATACATTGCCACCGACAAAAAACGGGAAGAAATACCATGGGTCCGTTACACCAACAGAAAAACCGGCAAATCGGTGATTTACCAAAGCCCCGATACAACCATAAATGTCGATCAGGCTACCGAATCAGAAATCCGCACCATGGATTGCATCGATTGCCACAACAGGCCATCGCATGATTATAAACCCCCGCAGGATTATATCGATAATGCCATTACTGCCGGGAAGATCCCTAAAGGATTACCCGAGATTAAAGTTGCTACTATGGATGTTTTAAGCCAGGATTTCCCCACCACTGACAGTGCTATGGAGTTTATCGAAAGTGAAATTAACAACTATTACAAATTACTCTATCCTGAGATTTACGATACTGCTAAAGCCACAATAGATCAAGCCATAGAAGCGATAAAAGCAGAATTTAAAAAGAATGTGTTTCCGGGCATGAAGGTCACCTGGAAGGAGTACCCCAATCAACTCGGGCACCTCAATTCCGCAGGCTGCGTTCGCTGCCACGACGATCAGCATGTATCGAAGAGCGGTCGCACCATTTCCCGGGATTGTAATCAATGCCATAGCATTGTCGCCCAGGGAACACCCGGTAATATGGAACAGGCTCCGGCTTTGGAAAGCCTCGAATTCAAACATCCCGTTGATATAGGTGAGGCATGGAAATCGATGTACTGCACCGACTGCCACCAGCAATTATATTAAATAAATGAGTGCAGTCTAAAAAGCCTTGTGCTGGCTAAAACAGAATTGACACGCACAGTTTAAGGAATTGAATACTCTTGTGCTGATACTTGATTAAATGAGGGATATGACAGGAAAGCAAAATGAGGGCAAGAAAAGTAAAAATTTCTGGAGCTGCAGAAAGCATTTTGCGTTTACCTCCGGATTTATTTTAGCAGGTTTTCTTATTGAGTTTTTTACTTCCGGAAATACAACCATATCCGAATGGCCGGTCAATGTATTTATCATCATCGGTTATGTTGTTCTCACAACCATATTTTATCACAGTTTAAAAGGAAAGACGGCTAAGTGGCTGGTGAGTGTACCCTCTCGCATAAATGCGGTATTATTTATGCCGTGGGTTATTATATTGAGTATTGCGCTACTGTATCCAGAAATAATCGTGTATAAAGTTTTTGGTGTGAAAGGAACACTATTAACAACATTGTTGCACATAAACATGGGGTTCTTCTTTCCCATTTTTATTATCATTCAATTTCATTTTAGCACTTTATACGCTAAAGCGGACAATCATTGTAAAAGCATGATAAATGGATATCATCAAGCTATTAATTGAAAGAAATTAAGTACTTTTGTACTGATTTTGATTTAAAGAGAGGGATATGACAGAAATGCAAAATGGAGGCAAAAAAAAACAAAAACTCTGGAGCTATAGCGAAAGTTTTTCTTTTTCATTCGGTCTGATTATTGCCGGATTTATCATTGAATATTTCACAGGTTCCGCCAAAATCATCATCCCGGAATGGCCGGTAAACATTATTTTTATAGTTGGCTATGTAATTATTACTGCGGTTACTTATTATGTTATTAAAGGTACAGTGGTAAAATGGATGGTCAGCATTCCATCAGCTATTGCGGCAGTATCCACCATGACTATCATAGTATTGTTCATGGGCTTTATCCCTCAAAATGAAGGGGATGGATTTGCCACCAGGATAGGTCTTACGCACGTTACCAGGTCGTGGCCTTATTTGATGATCTCGCTGTATTTACTTACGGTGCTTACTTTTTCTGTATTTAAGCGGCTGAAGAAGCCTTTTAACCTGAAAAAGATTGCTTTCTTACTGAACCATATCGGGTTATGGATCGTAATTGTAGCAGCTTCTTTAGGTACGGGAGACCTCAAAAGACTTAATCTGTATGTGGAAGAAGGGGAGTCGGAGCGGATTGCTATAGATGCAACCAGAACACAGTATAAAGTTCCTTTTGAGATAGAGCTGCATGATTTTGTGATGGAGGAGTATCCACCCAAAATTGCGATTTACAGCAACATGACCGGAGAACTCGTCAAATCCAAAGCCGATAAAAACCCCGTTTCTATTGCTCCTGATTTAAATACTTCTGTTGGTGAATGGGAAATAGAAGTGAATGAATATTACCCGGATGCCATTCCTGAAAAAGAGAAGTACAAACCGATGGAAACAACCGGTGCAGCTCCTGCGGCGTTACTGTCGGTCACAAACCCGGAGAAAAATATCTCGCGCCAGGGATGGGTAACAGCCGGCAATGCCTGGATAGAATCCAAAAGGCTTCCGCTTTCAAGAGCTTTTACTTTGGTGATGCTCGCACCAACAGCAGAACGATATGCTTCAGACCTTACGATTACCCTCCCAGATGGGGAGCAGGAGCGGATTACCCTGGAAGTAAACAAACCCTACAGCTTTGGCAGTTGGAAAATATATCAAAGCGGATACGATTCGCAAAAGGGGAAATATTCTGAACTGAGTATCCTGGAGCTGGTGTATGATCCCTGGCTGGAAGTAGTTTATACAGGCATTTTTATGCTCATCTTCGGGTCGTTGTATTTAATGCTTTATGGTAAAAGAAAATAAATAGAATATTATGGACTGGACAGTTTATCCTATAATTACATATCTCACCACCGCTCTTTTGGCAGGTGGTATGTTGCTTACAGCTTTAAAAAAGCAACCTTTATTGCGCAATATCTTACTGATAGCAGGCGTATTAACCATGTCGGTTTTTACGGCCGGCTTATGGATTGAGTTAGGCAGACCGCCTATGAGAACGTTAGCAGAAACCCGCTTATGGTATTCTGTATTTTTGGCCTTCACGGGATTGATCCTGTTTTACCGCTGGAAAATGCCCTGGATGCTTTATTACAGCATGGGCATGACATTGCTGTTTTTGTTTATCAACCTCGGCAGTCCGGATACGTATGACGAAACCCTGATGCCTGCTTTGCAGAGCCCCTGGTTTGTGCCCCACGTTATTGTTTACATTATCGGATATGCCTTGCTGGCAGCTTCATCGCTTATGGGACTGCATGGTTTATGGACGGTTTACAACCGGAAGTCGCCCGCCAAAATCCTTGAGCATGCTGATAACGTGGTCTATATCGGGTTTGCTTTCCTTACTTTCGGATTGCTTTTCGGAGCTTTATGGGCTAAAGAAGCCTGGGGACACTACTGGACATGGGACCCCAAAGAAACCTGGGCTTTCCTGACATGGTTTATGTACCTGATATACATTCATATACGCTATAAAAACCCAAAGAAACACCTTTGGGCGCTGTGGACGCTTACGCTGGCTTTTGTTATTCTGCTGATAACCTGGTTTGGAGTAAATTATTTGCCCACAGCCGCTAACAGCGTACACACATACACAAGTTAATGATTACAGAAGCAAGTGTAATTTTTATTTTTCTCCCCACCTTAAGTTTTCTCAAAAGGTGGGGAGTTTTTTATTTGGGGTGTTTCTGATCGATAATTGGATTCCTGCCCGTACCGAACGACTGACATCATTCAGTCGGAAGGGAATCTGGTTATGTCAGGTATTCTTTATATGCTTTAAATATGATGTTGCTTTAGGATTGCTTTTCCGGCTTACATAAATAATCAGCTTTAGCTTTAGATTTCAATTATTTTATTCTTATTTATATTGTGAGATTATAAAACCTTATTTTTGTTCTGAATTCAAAACCTGATTTCCGATATCTATGAAAATCAACGAAATACTAAAAGACTCTGACTACAAGCTAACTCAATTCAACGTGGTAAAGATTAATGAATTGGAGCAAAGCATTATCACAAAAACGGTCAGAGGAAAAGAATAGAGAAGATTGAGTCATGATAGCGAAGCTGCCAAGACATGTAAGAAGTGATTTTACTGGGTATAATCAAATGATTGAACTTTATCAACGGGCAAGGAATATCACCGGTGAATCTGTAACTTTTAACTTTTCTGATACATTGTGGTTTGAGGCTAACTTGTCTGCGGTATTTGGAGCAATAATAGAGCTACTCAAAAACTCCAACAAAACCATTTATGTTTCTGATATCAGTCCTCAGATTTCAGATGTTTTACAGCGAAACCAATTCCTTTGCGATTTCGGAGCTCTGCCAATCTATGACAGATTTGATACCATTGTGCAATATAATACTTTTAGTCCATCGGCCGATAGTGCCTTCTTAAATTACATAAAAGATGAGCTGCTCTCAAAGCGCGACTTCCCCAGGCACAGCCAAAAACTCGGAAAGAAAATCAGCGAAAGCATTTTCGAATTGTACGAAAATGCCCGTACTCACGGCAGGTGCAGAAAAATTCACACCTGTGGTCAATACTATCCAAACAAAACACCCAAGCGCTTAGACATCACCATTGTGGATATGGGTAAAACCATTAAAGCGAATGTGAATGCTTTTTTGGATAAAAACATGAAAGGAGATGAAGCCATTGAGTGGGCGCTTCAATATGGAAAGAAGAGTTAGCTATTTAGACTATTTGTATTTTTAGTCATTAAATTTTTATCATTATTTAACGGGGTGAATTTGATTTCTGTTTTTTCTGGCTTGTCCAGGTTAGGTTAATCAGGTATCTTCCTAACATATTTCGTGAGATACCCGGAAAAATACAATGGGAAGGATAGTAATTGGTAATGAATCTTTTTCATTTCCCCTTTGATGTTTACGGAGGATGAAAGATTTTTGCCGATGGAGGGCAAATCAAGGTTGAAGCGTATTCCTGTATCTTTATTTTTTTCACAGAGATACATCTGCAAAGATTTTAATGTCCCGGTTTTTCCGGCTTTAACTTCAATGGGATAAATTTCGTTTTGTATTTGAAAAACGAAATCCACTTCTGCATTGGCGTTTTTGGCCTCGCGCGCCCAATAATAGAGACTGGCATCTTTGTAGGTCTCAAAAGAGGTTAACAACTCCTGAGCAACAAATTGCTCTGCTAACGCTCCTTCAAAATCAGTTACCAGGTTTTGGATATCCGTTAATTTGATTCCTGCTAAACTACAAACCAGCCCAATATCAAGAAATACCGGTTTGAATACATCATAGTCCACATTTTGATTAATAGGTACTTTTGAAGATTGAGTTCTTCGAACAAGGTTCACTATCCTGCTTCTCTCAAGTTTTAATAAAGCTTCTCTAAGATAACCGGAATGAACATTCTTGTTTATGTTCACATATTTCACTTTCTTGCCTATATTATTTGCAGCATATTCAAGGCAATCGTTAAGGTGTCGCTGTTGATTTCTTGAACCATACTTTGAAAAATCATATTGAAAAGAAGTTAAAATTCCTGAATGAACTTTTTCCACTTCGACCATATTTTCTGTCGTCATGTATGTTTTTACTGCTTCCGGCATTCCTCCAATGAAAAAATACAACCGTAGCCAGGAGGTAAGTTTTTGATGAATAGCCTCACTAAATGGAGAACCAAGAGAATACCGATTAAGATAAGATAGCAGACCTTCCTGTTTAGCTGCCATCAGGAATTCAACAAAATTAAGCGGATACAAATAAGCATATTCTACTCTTCCTACCGGCATGGAATAAGGGAGATCATTGAGTGTATGATCGAGTAGCGAGCCGGCTGTAATAACATGCAGTCCGGGATAATCTTCATAAAAATACCTTAAAGTAGCAATAGCATCCGGAAGCAATTGCACTTCATCAATAAATAACAGCGTTTCATTTTCAATAACAGGTGTATTGTAAAGTGCCGACAATTCGCTAATAATAAGTTTAGGATCTCTGCTTTGAAATATAGACTTGACACCGCGTTCTTTCTCCGGATTGACTTTCAGGTAGTACTTAAAATTATCTTTTCCAAGTTTGTCTACTATCCATGTTTTCCCTACCTGTCTTGCACCTCTGATAATCAATGGTTTTCTTCGGGTGTTATACGTCCAATCCCTCAAATAGGATTCGATTAATCTTTCCATTTTTATTTCAAAAATACATAAAATAAAAAAACAAGGCTGGGTTTTAGACAAATATTACTAAAATACCATTGGAAAATGGATCGATAAGGTCAAAAATCCAATAGTAAATCAGATCATACCATGCTTATAGAGCGAACCTAATCATCTACAAATGAATATTTAAAATTTATTTTATTGAGGTGTTCAAGTAATTACTAAACCCTTCCTGTCTCGCTATGGTGCAAATAATAGAACACTGATGACACAGATTAAGCAGATTTTCACTGATCCGCGTAAATCCGTCGCATCTGCGTTATCAGCGTTCCATTGATGAATACAGCCAATTCATTTAATCTAAATACAGTATATCAGGCTTTTAACCCACAAGCATAGTAACTTACAAACATAGTAACCTACGAACTTTTTAAACTGAACTCATATTTCCTTATCTTTATCACAAAATTATGTGTTTATGAAACGAATCGGAGCGCATGTGAGTGCTGCGGGAGGCGTGGAAAATGCCCCCAAAAACGCCCATGAAATAGGGGCTAAAGCTTTTGCTTTGTTTACTAAAAACCAAAGACAGTGGAGCGCTAAACCGCTTACGGAAGAAAATATCAGAAAATTTAATGAGAACTGCGAAGCCTTTGGTTATGAAAAACGGTTTATCCTGCCGCACGACAGTTACCTTATCAACCTCGGACATCCCGACACGGAGAAGCTCGAAAAATCCAGAAATGCTTTTCTGGATGAGATGCAGCGGTGTGAGCAGCTGGGCATCCCTGCCCTGAACTTTCATCCGGGCAGCCACCTCCGGAAAATATCAGAAGAAGAGTGCCTCAACCTGATAGCCGAATCGGTCAACCAGGCGCTGGATAAAACTTCAGGAGTTACCGCCGTGGTTGAAAATACGGCAGGGCAGGGGACTAACCTGGGCTTTTCTTTTGAACAACTGGCATACATTATCAGTAAAGTGGAGGACAAAGCGCGGGTAGGGGTGTGTTACGATACCTGCCATGGTTTTGCAGCAGGCTATGATATACGCACTAAGAAAGCCTTTGAAGAGACCTTTTCGCAGTTTGATAAGGTGATAGGATTGAAATACCTGCAGGGGTTTCATCTCAACGATTGTAAAAAGCCTCTGGGCAGCCGGGTAGACCGCCACGAGCGATCGGCATATGGCGCCATAGGTGCTGACGGATTTAAGTGGATTGTGAACGACAGCCGCTTCGAGGATATTCCGATGATTTTGGAAACGCCTAACCAGGAGGGATGGGCCGAAGAAATAGAGTTTTTATACAGTTTACAGCATTAAAAGTACGACATAATGATCTTTTGCGTTACTTAATTGATGAGCAGTTTGAAGAAGAAGAGACGATGGAAACGGGCCTTGATGATAGTTGCTGTGATAATTATCGCAGCCTCGCTGTGGTATACTAACTACCTGATACAGATGATGGCCAAGGAAGAGCGGAGAAGCGTGGAGATATGGGCACAAAGCATCCATCAGAAAGCCAGCCTGGTGAAAAATACGGAAGTCTTCTTTGAGCAACTGCGTAATGAGGAGCGCCGGAAAGTAAAACTGCTGGCAGAGGCTACCAGAAGATTAGTTACGGCCGAAAGTAACGAGGATATCACCTTTTATTCCGAAATTATTTCCAGCAATACCACTATTCCGGTGGTGCTCACCAATAGTTCAGGAAAAATCACTTCGGCAAATAATGTGGATTTCGATATTGATACGGTGGATTACCTGGAGGGCGATTTGAAAGAAGAGTTCACCAAGTATCCGCCCATAGTTTTCGATTACTTTGCAGGGAAAATAGGCCGTAACACCCTCAGCAGAAATGTTAATTATTACTATTATAAAGATTCCAGGGTGTTCACACGCCTTAGAGAGTACCTCGATGAGCTGATTAACTCTTTCTTCTCCGAGGTGGTCATCAACTCTGCTTCGCTGCCTGTTATTATTACCGACAGCTCGAAGCAGGAGGTGATCGCTTCGGGAAATATTGGAGAGAAGAACCTGGCAGACAGTACGACGCTTAAGAAGACGCTACAGGTGATGCAGGGTGAGAACAGACCTATCCGTATTCACTTTACCGGCTATGGCACCAGCTTTATTTTTTATCGCGACTCCTATATCTTAAAACAATTCCGCTATTATCCTTATATCCAGTTTGGGGTAATAGGGCTGTTTATTTTTCTGGGCTATATGGTATTTAGTTCGGCGCGCCGGTCGGAGCAAAACCAGGTGTGGGCCGGCATGGCTAAAGAGACGGCCCACCAGCTGGGAACGCCCCTTTCGTCGCTGATGGCGTGGATGGAGATGCTTAAAATGAAAGATGTGGATGAGAGCATTATTAATGAAATGGAAAAGGATATCTTCAGGCTCAACAACGTTTCTCAGCGCTTTTCAAAGATCGGTTCCGTAATCAACCTTACGGAGGAAAATATTGTCCCGGTAATTGATGAGGCCGTAGTATATCTCAAAAACAGAACTTCCAAAAACATTCATTATCACTACAATTTTTCAGTAGATGAAGTAGTGGTGGCGCCCGTGAATAAATACCTCTTCCAGTGGGTTATCGAAAACTTATGCAAAAACGCCGTCGATGCCATGAGTGGCAAAGGGAAAGTGTCTATCACCCTCAGCGAAGATAATAAGTGGCTGTATGTGGATATAGCAGACACCGGCAAAGGCATTCATCGCGATGATTTGAAACATGTTTTTGAGCCAGGATATACCAGCAAAAAGCGGGGCTGGGGGTTGGGTCTTACACTGGCCAGGCGGATTATTGAATATTATCATAACGGCAGAATTATGGTGAAGAAGTCAGTGCCCGGAGAAGGTTCCGTGTTCCGCATTCAGCTGAGAAAGGGCATTAAATAAGGATAAATAAACATTTCTCTATAGCTGCAGCAGTTCCCCTCCGCATGCAACCAACCGCTAAAAATCAATGTCTATAAAACATAAAAAATGGTAGTTCTTTAGCGGCTGGTAACTGGCTTTTACTATGCTTACGGAGAAATCCGGTGGCTATTATTATCACTAATACCAATTGTATTTCAAAGTGAGCTTCAGCGAAACATTGAAATTATAATGGTTTATGCCGATACATATTTGAAGTGCCTTTAGGAGTGAAAATACCCGCCTCGCCAGAGGCCTTGGGGAACTAAAGGCGCAATTCAAATAGTAATCGGTGTAAAGGCGCAATTCAAATAGTAATCGGTATCACAGCTAGACAATAAAAAAATGTTGTTAATTTGCACCACAGAAACAGTTTATTAGAAAACTTATTGAAATGATGAAACAGGCTATGCCTGAAATAATTTCAGACATCCCGAAAAAATCGGGAAGCATGATTAAATCTTGTGACAAAAAATACCTTATCAGAAAATTAAGAGAGATGAAAAGATTTACATTCCTGGTTTACCTGCTACTTATATCAGCGTTCCTGAATCCTTTGTTGGCACAGTATGAAGAAAACCCTCTTCCACAGCACCTTACCGAAGAAGAGAAAGGCCGGCTGGATGAGATAGGACGTGACTTTTTTATTACCGATCCGCCGGAGGGCAATGTCCGGGCTATTGCTGAGTATGAGCCCATGGAGTCGGTATTGATTCGCTACCCGCTTGGCATTCCGCTTGACCTGGTGGCTACTTTTTCTGAAGAGATCCTGGTGGCTACAATTGTTAGTGGAACCGACCAGGAGAACAACGCCACAGATGATTTTATCAGTGCCGGGGTTAATATGGACAATGTAAAATTTATCCATGCACCCACCGATTCTTTCTGGACACGCGATTATGGCCCCTGGTATGTGGAGTATGGTGACCAACAGATCGGGATCATAAATTTTCCTTATAACCGCCCGCGCCCCAATGATGATGATATCCCTATTGTTATTGCCGATTCGCTGGGCCTGGAGCTTTTCGGGATGGACATGGTACACACCGGAGGGAATTACATGGCTTCGGGAGGGGCACAGGCTGCCTCAACTACGCTGGTATACGAAGAAAACGGTCATACTCCTGAGGAGCTCGACCAGCTGGCGCTTGATTACCTGGGTGTGGAGCAGTATCACTTTAACGAAGACCCTTTGGATGATTACATAGAGCATATCGACACATGGGGCAAATTTCTTGATGTGGATAAAATCCTTATAGGACAAGTCCCTGAAGACGATTACCGCTATGAGGATTTTGAGGCGGTGGCAAATTATTATGAAAACACTTTGTCAGATTGGGGAACGCCATACCAGGTTTTCCGGGTATTTACTCCGGGAGATGCCCCTTCAACGCCTTATACAAACTCCCTGATTCTAAACGATCGCGTATTTGTCCCTACCACCGGCAGTCAGTGGGATGATGAGGCCCTGGCCACTTTTGAAGATGTTATGCCAGGATATGATATTATTGGGGTAGATTTTTACTCCTGGCAGAACACAGATGCATTGCACTGCCGCACCCATGAAATGGCCGACGATGAGATGCTTAAAATTAAGCATACTCCTTTGCTGGGAGATATTGATAGCAGGGAAGAATATATTATTGAGGCTGAAATAATTCCTTTTAGTGGCGAAGCGCTTTATGGCGATTCTGTAAAAGTGTATTATCGCTTTAATGCGGAAGGAAGCTACTCCTATAACGTAATGGAAAACACTACGGGTAATTTTTATGAAGCCGGCATTCCGGTTCCTGAGGAAGCCACAGAAGTTTATTATTACATCCATGCAGCCGATGAGTCGGGAAGAAGTGAAAACCACCCCTATATCGGAGCTTATGACCCACACGACTTCTACCCCACACCAACAAATGTAGCTGAAATACAGCTGGACGCTGAGACACTGGAAGCAACGGCTATGGTTGACCTGACAGCAGAAGAGTCTTTGCAGATAAGCAATGAAGGGGAGGTGGATCTTAATTTCACCATCGATTTTACTTTTAATGAAGGTGATGGCTGGGCCTATGCGCTAACGCAAACCGGCGTGGTGAACCCGGGGAGTTCGGTTGATATCAGCGTTATTTTTGATGCAGCAGGCCTTTCCGTTGATACATATACCGGCCTGATGAGCATTGCCAGCAACGTCCCGTTGCATCCCGTGGTGGAGGTGCCGCTAACCTTTGATGTTACAATAAATACAGCTGCCAGCACATTAGAAGAGAAAGGTGTTACTATTCATCCCAACCCATTCCGTAAGCAGTTGGTTATCGACTTTGCCGGGCTTTCCGGAAAAAATCTGAAGTTCAGGATATACAATATTCAGGGTGAGTTGGTTAAAACCTTCAACGGGCCGGATATTCATGCCCTGCAAAAGATACGCTGGGATGGCCGCAATAATAATGGAGATGTTGTTCCCGGAGGCATATATCTTATAGAAGTAACCGGCGATAGCGGCAGGATTATCCGTAAAGTAAGCAAACAGTAAGAAATACCAAAAACCTGCCTGCGTCGGTAAAAAAACATTGCTGAGGGCAGGCAGGTTTTTTTATATCCCTTTGATATTCAATCAATAGTTTATACCGATATACAATTGAAGGGCCTTAAGGAGCGAAGCGCCTGCCCCGCTATAGGCCTTGGGGAACTAATACCAATTGCAAATCAATCCCGAGCTTTCGGTATTGATTTTTGCAATGGTTTATGCCGATACATATTTGAAGTGCCTTTAGGATTGAAAATGCCAGCCCCGCCAGAGGCCTTGGGGAACTAAAGGCGCAATTCAAATAGTAATCGGTGTAAAGGCTCATTATAATTGATAATCAGTATTATTGTTATCCAGACGGGCAAGGGAGTGGGAAACACAAAGCCACAGGCAGGCGCCTGTTCAACATCCTTGCAAATCGGTTGTTATATTGCTGAGGTTATGAAGAATGATAGTTTTGAAGAATTCAGTAATAATAAGATTATCCCTGATATAATCAGGAAATCAGCGCTGAGGGCACTCTCTTTTTACCCGGAGCTTAAGGACATCCATATAACGTTCCGCTTCAGCGAGAATATGGGTAAGTCGTTTATGCAGGCGCAGCCGGAATATGTCACTATGCTGCGTTCCCCGCGAAAGCGTGCTTATTTGGTGAAACTGAGACGTTATTTCATCCTGAAAGGGAAAAAGGTTCCCGTACATGATATTTCAGAAGATGTGATGATAGGATGGCTGGGCCATGAGCTGGGGCATGTGATGGACTATCTCCGGAAAAATGCCTGGACCCTGCTGCTGTTTGGTGTGGGTTATTTAAGCTCTAAAAGCTTTATTATTTCAGCCGAACGCATAGCCGATACTTATGCTGTGAACTACGGGCTTGGCGATTATATCCTGGCCACTAAGCACTTTATTCTTCATCAGGCGGGGATGCCTGAGAAATATATCCGCAAGATAAACAGGCTTTATTTGCCTCCCGAAGAGGTGATGGAGTTGATGCGCAAAAGGCTCGGGGACGACCCTGCCGGGTAAGGCCTGCCAAAGTTGCCGGCATGGCGGCATCTCATCCCTTCATCTGCTGGCTGATAAAGCTCTCCCACTTCCTGAAAGGCTGTGCCTGCATAACGCGCGGCACTTTTACCTGCCCGCCTTTTTGGTTGGTTTTCTCGGTCCATTGCTGGAACAGCACTGAAGGAATCCGGTGCACCTCCACAGATTTTAACGCCTTGGTGCGGGCTACAGCATAGTTTTTGTTGTGTTCTTTAAGGATAGCATCCAGTTGGTGGGCAAACTCTTTATCTCCGGCCTTCACCTCATCATCAATACCAAGATACCATCTGTGCAGATATTCATCCTTTTCTTTAAGAGCCGCTACGGTGAACTCTTTAATGTTGCATTCGAAAAGCTCTTCTAGTCTGGTAATGGCTTTGTTCATATGTATCACCGAAAGCTGCGAACCTACTACGTTGAGGTAATGCTTGGTGCGGCCGGTGATTTTTATTTCCGCCTTCTCTTTGTCGGTAAAAATGATGGTGTCGCCAATAACATAGCGCCATGCTCCGGACACAGTGCTGATAACCAACACATAATTTACATCCTCTTCCACCTGGTTTAGGGTAATTGCCGGGGCGTCCTGCTTCAGAGAACCATCTTCATTAATATATTGCTCCTTAAAAGGAACGAATTCAAAGAAAATGCTATTGTCGGTTATCAGGCTCATGGCATCGGTGTCTTTGCGTGTTTGTGTGGCCAGATAGCCCTCTGAGGTCAGGTAAGTGTCTATAACCGTAATGGGTCTGCTGCAAAGGCGGTCGAAGCTTTTTTTGTATGGCTCAAAGGCCACTCCGCCGGAGGTAAACACCTGGAAGTTGGGCCAGATATCATGAATAGTGTTTGCCTGGTGGTAAGCTATTACCTTTTTCATCATCAGCTCTATCCACGAGGGAATGCCTGAAATGCTTCCGATGTCCCAGTGAGGGGCTTCCCGGGCCAGCGCCTCTACGCGTTTGTCCCAGTCGTCGATGGAAGAGATGGCATTGCCGGGCCGGTAGTATCCTTCAAACCAGAAGGGGATTTGGCGGGCGCTGATGCCGCTGATTTCACCTTCTAAATGGCCGTTTACTTCTTTCAGGTTTGTGCTGCTGCCAAACATCAGGATCTCTTTCTCGAAAAATTCTGCCGGAAGGTTAAAGTCAGCAGCCCCTTTAATCTGCTGTATCCCTGCTGCGCGGATAGATTTGAGCATAGCATCCGTTACCGGGATATGTTTCTTTTTGCTCGTGGTGCCACTGCTGACGGCAAAAAAATCAGGCTTGCCGGGCCAGGTGATGTCTTTCTGGCCATGATACACCTTATGCCACCACTCAGCATATATTTTGTCGTAGTTGTGATAGGGGATGGTTGCCTGAAAGGTTGCCTGAAGGTCTTCCTGTGAAAGCATCCTTTTAAAGTCATAGTACTTTCCAAAGGATGTGTCTTCAGCTTTCGACAGGAGCTCTTCCAGCACTTCTTTTTGAGCCTCCACGGGGTTGGAATTGCCCAGGTGCCTGTCGGCCAATTCCACAACTTTCTTAATGATTTCTCCGATAATTGCCATAAAATAATTCTTCCATTTGATGCGAATAATTACCGTACTGCATTGTTAGCATCATCAGCTGCAGCATTCTTATATATTTTAAATTATGCCTTGCCTTTATCAGGCAGATATTTAACACGCAGGGCAGAAGAAAGTTTTATCCTGTGCCCACTTCTCCTGTGGCCTGGCAAAGGCTATGTTTATCTTAATATTTTCTTATTTCTTTTGATGATAGCGCTGGTGATGGTAATGAGCAATAGCATCACCGTGCCGAAAACGGCTATGCGGCCAAAATAGTCACCATGCTTTACATAAAACGTGATGGCGCTATTGGTATTGAGCTTATGTTTGATAACGTCCTCTTCCCAGTATTTTGTAGCCTTGAGGATATCGCCGCGTTGATTAATGAATGCCGATATGCCCGTATTGGCTGATCGTGCAATACTGCGGCGGCTTTCGATGGCGCGGAGCGTGGCAAACTGCAGATGCTGCCGGTGCCCTGGTGTATTTCCCCACCATCCGTCGTTGGTGATGATTAAAAAAGCAGTGGCTCCGTTGTGTACAAACCGTGTGCAAAACTCTCCGTAAATTGACTCATAGCAGATAATGGGAGCTATTTTTTCTTTTGACGATGTGGTGAATGGAATACGTTCCGGATCGGTGCCTAACGTACCTACTGTACCGCCCAGGTCAATAGCAAAATTTTCGATGTGCTTAAACAGGCTTTTAAAGGGCATCTTTTCCACACCGGGGGTTAGCTTTGATTTATGATAGAGCTGGATATCCGTAGTGTCATCCATATAGATAGCTGTGTTGTAGGCGTTGTAGTAGCGATCGGAGTTGCTGAAGGGGCGGGCCGATAACGGGATCTCTTCGTCTTCATCAAAAACGTAATACGTGGAGGCGCCAATTACAATGGCTTTATCAGGATTGCGGCTGATATAGTCTTTTAATATCCTGATGCTTTTTCCACGCTCCAGGTGATTTTCATATAGTGGCTTCTCCTGGATAGCCGATTCCGGGGCTACAATAAGGCGCGTTGTGCTGTCGCTTTTCTTTTCAGCCAGCTCAAAGATATGCTGCAATACCTCTTCCGGACTTCTTTTGTATTGCTCGGTATAAGGGTCGTTATTGGGTTGCACCACCACCATTTCCACCGGATTATCGGTTTCCTGATAGTTTTTATACAGGTTCTGCGAAAAGAGGACAGGTCCGGCGAGCAGTATCAGGGTGATGATACCGTTAGCAAGGATCTCCCGGCTGGGGCCTTCCTGGAAATAGTAATACAAGGTTCTGGAAATAAGAATATTTATAGTGATAATCCAGGCTGTGCCCCCGAGAACGCCTGTATATTCATACCACTGTATGAGCTGGGGAAAGGCCGAGAAGCCGTTGCCCAGGTTAAGCCAGGGCCATGACAAATCCCAGTCAAGATGAAAATATTCCCACGCAATCCAGTAAAACAGAAGGATAAACTGTCCCGACCGGTTGTAGGTGAGTGCCCGGCTTACATGGTAGACATAAAACACTATCGTCATAAAAAACGCATTCAGCAACACCGCCATAATGCCTCCAAACAGGGTGGAGTAGGAGACCCAGAAAGTGGTAAGTGCATTCCACACAAAAAAAGTGAGGTAGCTGAAACCAAACAGCTGTATCCTGGGTCGCTTGCTGGGATTTTCGTAAAACTGCTGCTCCACATAAAAAAGTGGCAGCAGAGCCACAAACAGCAGGTAAACAAAACCATTTGCCGGCCAGGCTGCTGCAAGCAGGAGCCCGCTTAGTGTGCTTAGGGAGATGGCGTGAATTCGCTTCATGGCATGTTAATATAAAAAGTGATTATAAGGATAACGCCTGATATGTATTTTTTTCACTTCCTCGTATAATACCTTCCTGAAATATTGCATATTCACTTTGTCTTTAGCAGAGATAAATATCGCCTGGTCGTTGGTTTTAGCTATCCAGGTGTTTTTAAGATCCTTCAGTGTCTTGTTGGCTTCCGTTTTAGGGGTCAGGTCATCTTCTTCTTTTTCTTCAAAGGTGTAGGCGTCTATTTTGTTAAAAACATAGAGCGTGGGCTTGTCGTCGCTGTCTATTTCTGCCAGCGTATTTTTAACTACTTTCATCTGCTCCTCAAATTTGGGATGTGAGATGTCTACTACATGCACGATTAAATCTGATTCCCTGACCTCATCGAGGGTTGACTTGAAGGACTCCACCAGGCCGTGGGGCAGCTTGCGAATAAAGCCTACCGTGTCGCTAATGAGGCATGGCAGGTTTTCGAGCACTACTTTCCTGACGGTGGTGTCGAGGGTGGCAAATAATTTGTTTTCGGCAAACACATCCGATTTGCTGAGCCTGTTCATAATAGTGGACTTACCTACGTTGGTATATCCTACCAGCGAAACGCGCACCAGGCTGCCCCTGTTGCCGCGCTGTGTCTTTTTTTGCTTGTCGATGGCTGCCAGCTTCTGCTTCAGCAGTGTTATTTTGTCACGGATAATGCGGCGGTCGGTTTCTATCTCGCGTTCTCCGGGGCCTCTGGTGCCAATACCTCCCGTTTGTTTTTGCAGGTGGGTCCACATACCAGTCAGGCGTGGCAGCAGATATTCGTACTGTGCCAGCTCTACCTGGGTGCGTGCGTGTGCTGTGCGCGCCCTTTTGGCGAAGATGTCAAGGATAAGCCCGTTGCGGTCCATAATCTTACATTCCAGGGCTTTTTCCAGGTTGCGCACTTGTGTGGGCGTCAGTTCATCATCAAAGATTACCACATCTATCTTTTCCTCTTTCACATAATCCGCCACCTCCTGCACCTTGCCCGATCCGATAAAGTACTTAGGATTGGGTTGTGGCAGGTTCTGTGTAAAAAACTTTCCGGGCTGTGCCCCGGCGGTTTTTGTGAGGAAAGCAAGCTCGTTGAGGTGCTCTTCCAGCTTCTCGGCATCTTGCCTGGTAGTGGAGACGCCAACTAACACGGCGTACTCCTGTTTATCTGTCTTTATTGTTGGTTGATCCATAATTTGTCTTCGAATGTGCAAAAGTAATCAATTGTTTATTATTAATTGAGGCGGGTTTTCAATCCTTTAATGCCGCGATAATGAATAACCCTGTCGGGTATTTTTTAAAAAAGCGCTGATTTCGCATTATAACACCATAGAAACAATTAAACACAGGAGCAATAATTTGATGCAATTTGCCGGCAGGGCAATTCAGCCGGCAAGAGCGCCGGATAAAAATCCAAAAGAATGCCGGCGGAATCATTCCGGAACAAGAGTTTATCGTTTAACAGCGAGAATAAAGAGAGGATGATAATATTATATCCTGCGCTTTTATACAAATGTCTGAAATATCAGGAGTTATTTATCCGCTACCGCAACGGGCTTTGGCGATTTTTTGGAGCAACATACTTATTATCCATGATATACCTACCGGCTCAAAATCAATGTTCTTTTGACGGGAGAATCTCATGAGGAAAGGATTATTCATCTGAGTTTTTGTTGTCTTGGATATTCAGATGATAGAATATGCGTTGCTGTTTATCATCATAGACCTCATACATGGTGCCTGCCTCGTATCCTTTCTCTTCGCAATAGTCCTGCAGCCGTTTATAAACAATGTAGGCGCCGGCCATAATGCTGAACGAGTTATTGTAGGCAAAATCAGCAACGATCCTCTCCTTACCGGGAATAGTGATCATCTCATAGGGTGGGGTAAGATCAAGGGCGGCTCGTGCTTCAGCAGGCGTGAGTAGCCATCCCGTTTTTGTGATCAGGTTTTCGTTGAAGGGCATGGGTGTGATGGCAACCGCCCGTTCGCTCATAATGTCTTTATCAAGAAGGCGTTTAAAAAGCATGTTGCGTGCCTCCACCGGATCGTCAAAATATCCTGTGGTTGTGACGATAGCCTCAAAAGGCCCGCTTTCCGTCTGTGCAATATACACAGTATCGAAAAACCCGGCATACCACAACAGGGCAACAAATACTACCATTACTACAAGTAATGCTTTGATAACTCTATTTAAAAACTGCCTCATCATGCGTTTATAAATATGTACCGGGTTTTCTGCATTCCGGTATTAACTCCCGGGTCTTCGGGATAATTTCAATGTTTCGCTGAAGCTCACTTTGAAATACAATTGATATAACATCTTGTTCCTTAGTTTTTCGGCCGGCATAGTATGCTTTATCGTCCCTTGCTGTGATATTTCTTTTTTGTTACACGCACAATAAAATAGAGTGAGATGAAGACCATGGCGGCATAATATAACGATTCCACCATTGCTGCAGGGTTCCCGGATGACAGGTGCTTGCCGATTTCGTAGATGCTGATTAACAACACAGGCAAAAATCCGTAGCGCTGAAACTCGGTATAGTTAATAAATATCAGCAAAAAAGAGATTGCCAAAAATGTTGCGCCCGCCACGAAGTAACCCCATACCGGTAAGTTGCTTGAGATAGCGAAGTCAATAAAAAAAGCCAAGATAAAAATCACAACCGCGCTTTTCAGCAAAAGGTGTGATGAGCTATTGTTGCGAGATTTACTCATAATGCAATATTAGACGATTAAAAATCGTCGCTAAAGATAGTAATTCATACAACAACAGAAAAGGATAATTATTAAAAAGGTCTTATCCCTATCGTTTCCCTCACTTCTTTAAGAGTGGTGGCAGCGCTCTCGCGGGCTTTTTCAGCGCCTTTTTTTACTACGTTTCCCAGATAGGCTTCATCGGCTGCCAGGGCTTTAATTTTTTCCCTGAAAGGGGCGGTGAAGATAATCATATCCTCGGCCAGTTGCTTTTTCATATTGCCATAGCGAATGTCGCAGGAGCTGTATTTTTCTTCGAAATAGTCTATTGTCGAGGGTTGTGATACCACCTGCATCAAAGCAAATAAGTTCCTGATATAATCGGGCTTTTCCTGGTTGTGTTCTGTGGGCCCGCTGTTAGTTACCGCCTTCATAATTTTTTTTGTGATGGCTTTAGGGTCGTCGGCCAGGAAGATGGCATTCATTTCACCTTCTGACTTCCCCATTTTTCCGGAACCGTCAAGCCCGGGTATCTTCACCAGCGCCTCGCCAAAGTTATAGGGAGCAGGTACCGGAAAGACCTCATTTTTATACATCCTGTTAAAGCGACGCGTAAAGGTGCGTATCATCTCTAAGTTCTGTTCCTGGTCTTTTCCTACGGGCACCTTGGAGGCTTTGTGGATGATTACATCGGCAGCCATCAGGGTGGGGTAGGTGAGCAGTCCGGCATTTACATTATCAGGTTGCATGCGTGCTTTATCCTTGAAAGAGGTAACACGCTGCAATTCCCCCAGGTACGCGTTCATATTCAGCAGCAAGTATAATTCGGTGACTTCGGGCACATCGCTCTGTATGTAAAGGGTGGCTTTTTCAGGATCCAGGCCTGCTGCCAGGTATTCGGCCAGCACCTGCCTGACATGCCCGTGCAGGTCGCCGGGGGTGGGGTGGGTGGTCAGCGAATGATAATCAGCAATAAAAAAGAAGCAGTTGGCCTCATTTTGCATGCGGACAAAATTCTTGATTGCGCCGAAGTAATTCCCTAAATGCAGGTTGCCCGTGGGCCTGATGCCACTAACTACGGTTTCTAAATCTTTTTTATTCATTTAAAAGTAAGATTTCAATTGGTTAATGCCGATATGTATTTGAAGTGCCTTTAGGCGCGAAACACCCGCCCCGCCAGAGGCCTTGGAGAACTAAAGGCGCAATTCAAATAGTAATCGGTATAAAACCTGCAGATTCTCCCAGCTGGCAGATACTGCGGTTTAAAATTTTTGCCCGCCGCCGGTAAAATGCGGGGCAGGCGTAGATCCTGAACATACTGAAGCAAACATACTCGGTATGAATCTCATTCTTCCTTCTGATAGCATATTCGCCATAGACCAAAGTAGCTGTAATTTTAACACAAACTTTAGTCCGGCACTGCAAAGGTAGAGCTATAAGCCCTTAATTTACTTCTGTGCCGGCTTATTTGTTTACAAATTTCGAGTTAAATTTCAGTTTCAGCCCCCTGAACATGCAAGCATGAAAAAAGGTACGGCTACATCTTGATTTCATCATCATTTTTATTGAAAAAATGATATTCCAGCAAGTGATATGATGGCATTGGCACCAGACGCACCCATTGCTTAAACTGCAGGTACCATTGTACCTGGACGGATTTCAAACCGCTTTTCAGATAAGCATGGATATAAGGATGCACCATCAGCGTAAGCTTTTTCTCATTCTGGTCCTGTATCAGGTATCGTAAGTTTTTCTCTATGTCGTCTACCAGCAAAATGCTCGAGCGTGTTTCGCCGGAGCCCTTACATACCGGGCACTTTTCCAGTACCTGTATCTCCATCTCGGGCCTCACGCGCTGGCGGGTAATTTGTACCAGGCCAAACTTACTAGGTGGCAGGATGGTGTGTTTCGCCGAATCTTTTTCCATCACCTCTTTGAGGTGTTCGAAAAGTTTGCGCCTGTTGGCGCCCTGGTGCATGTCGATAAAATCGACAACAATGATGCCGCCCATATCGCGCAAGCGTAATTGCCGGGCGATTTCTTCAGCTGCTTCCAGGTTCACTTCCAGGGCGTTTTGCTCCTGGTTATTTTTTTTATTGACACGGTGTCCGCTGTTTACGTCGATAACGTGCAGGGCTTCCGTGTGCTCGATAATGAGATATATCCCACTACGGATAGTTACAATCTTGCCGAAGGAATTTTTTATCTGCTTGTCGATGCCAAAATGCTCAAAAATAGGAGCTTTACCTTTATACAGCTTAACGATATCCACTTTCTCGGGAGCAATTTTTTCGAGATAGTTCTTGGTGTCATCATAAATATCCTGACTGTTGGTATGGATATTATTGAACGTTTCGTTGAGCATGTCCCGCAGAATAACGGTAGCCCGGTCCAGTTCGCTGATGATTTTTTGTGGTGCTTTGGCTGTTTTAAGCGTTTTGGTGGCATTATCCCACTTACTGAGCAGGTGGTTCATGTCGGCATGTAAATCCGCCACTTTTTTGTTTTCCGCTACGGTGCGGATGATAATGCCCACATTTTTTGGTGCGATGCTTTTGATGAGCCGTTTCAGGCGTTTGCGCTCCTCGCTGTCTTTTACTTTTTGCGAGATAGATATCTTGTTAGAGAAGGGTACTAATACGATATATCTTCCTGCAAAAGAGATTTCTGAGGAAATGCGCGGCCCTTTGGTGGAGATAGGCTCTTTGGCTACTTGTACGAGGATTTGCTGGCCGGATTCCAGGACTTCAGTAATTTTTCCTGTCTTTATAATATCTTTTTCCAGCTTGAATTTGTCTATATTCACCTGGTTATAACGGCCGGCCATGGCCCACTTCGTGTATTTGTGCAACGATCTGACCTGAGGTCCCAGGTCAAGATAGTGCAAGAAAGCATCTTTTTCGTAACCCACATCAACAAACGCAGCATTCAGCCCGGGCATAATTTTTTTTACTTTTCCCAGGTATATGTCACCCACAGCAAAACTATGGTCGTGTTTGTCTTTGTTAAGTTCAACAAGCTTTTTATCCTCCAGCAATGCTATATCTACTTCCGATGAACGAGCATCTATGATCAGTTCTTTATCCACAATAATGTATTTTTTTTATAGCAAGTATATTCACTGGAGAGATTGAATATTTGGATAGAATATGAAGGGCATAATGCGATTTTTTTTCGCATTATGCCTAAAAATTTACTTCTTCTTATGCCTGTTTTTTCTCAGGCGCTTTTTGCGCTTGTGAGTAGACATTTTTAGTCTTTTTTTCTTTTTACCGCTGGGCATATTTTCCTTTGCGTTTTAATTATTTAACTTTATTCTTTACCTCTGATGTGAAACCTTTTGAAGGCTTGAAAGAAGGAATGTTATGAGCAGGAATGGTAATAGCGGTGTTTTTAGAAATATTCCTTCCTGTTTTTTCTGCACGGTGCTTTATAATAAAACTACCGAAGCCTCTCAAATACACATTCTCGCCATTTACAAGCGATTCCTTGATGGTCTCCATAAAAGATTCTACGGTTGCCTGTACTGCAACTTTTTCGACGCCTGTCTTGTTAGATATTTCGGCTACAACTTCTGCTTTTGTCATAATTTTTCTTTTATAGTTTTGATTTTTAGATTTCTAATGGACTGCAAATATAAACGAAAATTTTGAATGGAGAAAAAAATATGAGTAAAAAAACATCTAAAGAACTCAAAATAAATTTCTTTAAGGAGGTGTGCCTGTGATAGCGGAGCTTATTATACAGTGGTATCACAGCCATAGAAGAGATTTGCCGTGGCGGAACACCCAGGATCCATACAGGATATGGGTATCGGAAGTGATCTTGCAGCAGACGCGCGTGGAGCAGGGGCGTGCATATTACGAAAGGTTTTTGCAGAAATTTCCTGATGTGTTTGCATTAGCCGCTGCCAGGGAGCAGGATGTTTTGCTGTTATGGCAGGGGTTAGGGTATTATTCCAGGGCACGCAACATGCACCGGGCTGCCCGGCAGGTGGTGGATGACTTTAACGGTGTTTTCCCCGACAGCTATAAAAAGCTGCTAACTCTGAAGGGGGTGGGGGCATACACCGCAGCAGCTATCGCCTCGTTTGCCTTTAAAAAATCTCATCCTGCCATAGATGGCAATGTGAACAGGGTAGTGGCCCGGCTCTTTAATATTCAGGTGCCGGTGAATGCCCCGGAAGGGGGAAAGGCCATAAAGCAATGCACTGAGGCGATATTTACTCCTGCTATGCCGGATCTATTTAATCAGGCTATGATGGAATTCGGGGCGCTTCATTGCACTGCCCGCAACCCTGCCTGCCAAACATGTCCTGTAAAAGAGCATTGTTTGGCTTACGCCGATAATGCAGTACACTTGTTGCCGGCAAAGAAAAAGAAACGCGCCCCGTCAAAGAGGTATTTAAACTACCTGGTTATCAGCGGAAGTTCGTCAGAGACCCTCTACCTGACCAAGCGCGAGAACCCGCGTGATATCTGGTATAACTTGTATGAGTTTCCGCTGATAGAAAGCAAAGAGCCACTTACAGCCCAGCAGCTGACTGGCCGGGAGGCTTTTCGTAAGCTTTCCGGCAACGGCAATGTAGTCATCGAAAAAATGCAGGGCCCGGTAAAGCATCAGCTAAGCCATCAAACTTTATTTGTCTATTTTTGGGAAATATCTTTTGATAATGAAAAAAATCTGCGGGATGATGCGTTGAAAACACCGTATCATCAGCTGGATGAATATCCTTTTCCCCGGCTGATATCGGCATTTGTGGAAGAAAATTTTCCGGAATACATAAAAAAACTGAAATAAATAGTTGAAATTCAAAAAAGAAAAAGTTATATTTGAAGTATCTTATTAATATAACCAAAAACAAGTATTTATGGCAAATGGAGTTAACAAAGTGATTCTGGTGGGCAACCTGGGCATTGACCCCGAAATCAAGAACTTTGACAGTGGCACTGTCTTAGCGCGCCTCAGTATCGCCACCACAGAAACGTATCGCGATCGCGATGGTAACCGGCAGGATCGTACCGAATGGCACAAGGTAGTGTTATGGCAACGATTGGCCGAGGTTGCAGAAAAGTACCTCAAAAAAGGCGACCAGATCTACATTGAAGGAAGCCTAAGAACGCGTTCTTATGAGAAGGACGGCGTAACGAAGTATGTTACCGAAGTGGTCGGTAACAATATGACAATGCTGGGAAGCCGTGGCGGCGGCTCAGGGCAGCAGCAACAACAATCTTCGGAGAAACAAACCGGCATGGAGAGTTCTAAAGTCAATGAACCCGATAATGATGCACCGGATCCTGAAGATGACCTCCCGTTTTAAGGTTATGACCTATGTGTGAATAAAAGGTTGGAGTTAAGGCTTCAACCTTTTTTATTGCAGAAAAAGCATTATTTTTGCCCCCATAGATTTAAAAACATCACTTTGGAAGATCCTGTTCCTTTATCGGTTTTGAATACTGCAGTTTCAGAACCTTTCTTATATTCGTTTTCGCCCGAAGCATTTTTGGGAATCGTGATAATTGTATTGTTGCTGGTAATGTCTGCCCTGGTGTCGGGGGCTGAAGTGGCTTTCTTTTCCTTAACCCCTAAGCAACTCAGAGAGGTCAGGACGCAAAAAAGCACGCCAAGCCGCACTGTGGTAAAACTGCTGGAGAGGCCTAAGCGTTTGCTGGCTACCATCCTCATCTCCAATAATTTTATTAATGTGGCTATTGTGATGGTGTCTTCCTTTGTGGTGAACAGCCTGTTTAATCTGGTCTATTATCCTGTAGCCGCCTTAGTGATCCAGGTGGTGGTGATAACGTCCCTGCTTCTGGTTTTCGGAGAGATCGTTCCTAAAATGCTTGCCACCACACAGCCGATGAGCTTTTCCAGAATTATGGCACTACCGGTAAATATCCTCCAGAAGGTGTTTTACCAGTTTAGCTCTTTGCTGGTGTACTCTACCCGCATTATAGACAAACGGGCGAAAAAAAGAGGGTATGACATCTCCTTAAATGATATCTCCAATGCCATAGACATGACTACCGGTGAGGAGGACCAGGAGAAAGAGAAAAAGATACTTAAAGGCATTGTTAACTTCAGCGATACTTCGGTAAAAGAGATTATGAAAAGCCGTGTGGATGTGGTGGCCCTCGATAATACCACACCCTTTGCGCAGGTGCTGCAGGTAGTATTAAGCTCGGGTTATTCCCGCATTCCGGTTTATAAGGAGAACTTTGACCAGATAGAAGGTATTCTCTATGTAAAGGATTTGCTGCCGCATATCGATGACAAGGATTTTCAGTGGCAGTCGACGTTGCGCCCTGCATTTTATGTTCCCGAAAACAAGCCCATCAGTGATTTGCTCAAAGAATTTCAATCGGAGAAGATACACCTGGCAATCGTGGTGGATGAATATGGCGGCACTTCGGGAATCGTGACGCTGGAGGACATCATAGAAGAAATTGTGGGAGAAATTAATGATGAGTTTGATGTTACCGATGAGTCTGACTATGAGCGTATTGATGCGTATAATTATGTGTTTGAAGCAAAAACGCCTCTAAATGATTTTTGTAAGATTGTGGGAATAGCAGCACGCCATTTTGATGACTTCAAAGGGGAATCGGATACCCTTGCCGGACTGATCCTGGAGCATGAAGGCGCCATTCCTGCTAAAGGGCATAAAATTAAAATCGATGGTTTTACGTTCATCATACAGGCGGTAGACTCAAGAAGGATTGTAAAGATAAAAGTAATTATTGATGATAAACAATTGCTTGAAGATGAGGACAATAATTAGCATAGCAGTGGCTCTGGCTTTTCTTATGATGGCCGGCTGTGAGAACAGTCCGTCGCCAAAGCCCAGGGGCTATTTCAGGATCGATCTGCCACAGCACACCTATCAGCAGTTCGACACTACCTATCCCTTTGGCTTTGAATATCCTGTTTATACCGAAATACAAACCCAGGGGGCTAATATCAGGGAGCCTTACTGGTTTAATGTACACTATCCTGATTTTGACGGCACGGTTTACTTTTCATATAAACCCATAAAGAATAATTTGGCCCGATTGGTTGATGACAGCCATGAATTTGTCGGGAAACATATGGCTAAGGCTTCGGCAGTGGATGAGCTCGTAATCATAGATGATAAGGAAGATAAGTATGGGCTGATCTTTGAAATAGAAGGCTCGGAAACAGCTTCACCGTATCAGTTTTATCTTACCGACAGCACCCGCCACTTTCTGCGTGGCGCGTTGTATTTTAATAATAAGCCCAATAACGATTCGCTGGCGCCGGTTATAAACTTTGTTCAAGAGGACATGGAGCATCTGATAAGGACATTCTACTGGAAAGAGCTTTAAGGGCACTGCAACTTCATATAAAACAATATTGTCTTATAGCTGAGGCAAACAATTTACAAATCAATAATTTATTAATGAAAAATACTATATAATGAAGACTCTTATACCCGTATTCCTCGCTTTATTTGTCACCTTTTCCGTTAATGCCCAGAACTATTCACGTGTTGAGATAGACCTGAGCGAGGTGTCGTTAAAAACAATGGCATCGTTAGGGTTGCCTATGGATGCCGGTTTTCTGAAAGAAAAAAACCTTTTTGTGGGCGAGTTCAGTGAAAAAGAGCTCCGGCGTCTGGAAGAGCATGACCTGCCTTATGATGTGTTGATATCCGACCTTCAGGAATATTATGTGTCGCGTAACCAAGGTGTTAGCGAGGAAGATATCCGGCAGGCGGCAGCTGTTTCTGATGTGCCTGTGCCCGATGGTTTCAACCTGGGTTCAATGGGAGGTTTTCTCACCTACGAAGAGATTTTTGCTGAACTGGACTCTATGTTTCAGCAATACCCGGAGTTGATCACCGAAAAGCAGCCTGTCAATGACATGACCAGCATCGAAGGTCTGCCGATCTATTATCTGAAAATATCGGATAACCCAAATGTTGACGAGGATGAGCCCGAGGTGTTGTATACCAGCCTGACCCATGCCCGGGAACCCGGCGGCATGATGGTGCTTATCTTTTACATGTATCACCTGCTGGAAAATTATGACACTGACCCGGAAATACAGCAGATTGTAGATAATACGGAATTGTATTTTGTGCCCGTAGTGAATCCGGATGGCTATATCTACAACCAGGAGAACGATCCCAACGGTGGGGGTATGTGGCGGAAAAATCGCCGTAATAACGGTAACGGCTCTTATGGTGTAGACCTGAACAGAAATTATGGATACATGTGGGGGTATGATGATCAAGGATCGTCAGGCAACCCATGGGATGCCACATACCGTGGCACAGAGCCCTTTTCGGAGCCTGAAACCACTGTCATTAAGGATTTTTGCGAAAGCCATGAGTTTGGGATAGCACTGAACTACCATACCTACAGCAACCTGTGGCTTTATACCTGGGGATATACCGAAGAGCCGTGTGAGGATGATGAACTGCTTTATGCCTATGCGGAACAGATGACTCAGGTCAATAACTACGAATTTGGGCCGGGGAGCACTACGATTTATGCTACCAATGGAGGTTCTGATGACTGGATGTATGGCGAACAGGAGACCAAAAATAAGATATTGTCATTTACTCCTGAAGTGGGGAATTCCTCTGACGGTTTCTGGCCTTCGGCGTCTCGCATTATTCCGCATTGCCAGGAGAACCTGCTGGCTAATATCCTGGCAGCGAAATTTACAGGCCATTATGCTGTTGCAGAAGACCTGGAGCCTGCCATTATTGAGGTGGAAGAAGGGTTCCTGAATTTCCGGATCAAGCGCCTGGGGCTTGCCGAAGATGCCGACTACACTGTTTCTGTTGAACCGCTCTCCGATAATATTGCTACCGTGGGCGACCCTGTTGTTTTTGAAGAACTTGAGCTTATGCAGACGAAACAGGACTCCATTGCATTCACGCTGGCGGAAAATACACCTGAAGGGGATTCGGTAGTCTATGTTCTTTCTGTTGATGATGGATACAGCATGAGGCATGATACTTTATACAAGGTGTTTGGTACTCCTGTAAACATTTATGATAATAACATCACCACCCTCGGGGATTTTGTCAACGACGGATGGGGCATTACCGATGAGGATTATGTCAGTGAAGACCACAGCATCACCGACAGTCCGTATACTGATTATTACAACAACCAGTTCAATACCATCATGATTGCTGACACCATTGATTTAACGCAGGCAAGTTATGCGTTGTTATCGTTTAATGCAAAATGGGAGATTGAAACGGGGTATGATTATGTGCAGGTGCAGGTTTCCGCTGATGATGGCGAAAGCTGGTCGCCGCTGGAGGGCCAGTATACTAAAACGGGTACTTCCTACCAGCAGGATGGTGAGCCGGTTTACGATGGTTTTCAAACAGATTGGATAACCGAAGAGATAGCCTTAACAGCGTTTCTGGGAGAGAAAATATTGATACGCTTTGTTTTTGAATCCGATCAAAACACTACCGAAGATGGTTTTTATTTCGATGACCTGTTGGTGAGCACCATAGAGCAGCTGTCAACAGAAATGGAACCGGAAATGGCAACGCAGAATAAGGTGACGGTGTATCCTAACCCGGCTGATGAGATGCTGTATGTGGAAACCACCGGAAAGTCAGCGCCAAAACTGTTTATCCTCTATAATTTACAAGGCGAAAGAGTGCTGGAGCAGACTCCCGGCAACAAAACCATTATTGTAAAGAATATTGATCCGGGTATTTATTTTTATTCTGTAGAATTTCACGAAGGTGAAGCCGGAAGCGTCACAGGAAAAGTGGTGATCAGGTAATGTATACAGAAGCTTTTCGCTGATTTTTCCGGTTTTTAGGAGATGATAAAACGCCATTACATAAACGTGTAGTGGCGTTTATTTTTTGTCCTGGCCCTGCTCCATGATATCCGTTTGTATGCGCAGCGACTCTTTATGGATGATCTTCAGCAGCTCGCTGAGAAAAGTTTGCTCCATGCCCTGCTCTTTTCCGGCTCTCAGACGCTGGTGCAGCATTTCGGTCCATCGCTTAAGCTGGAAAACTGTAATGTCGTTCTCTTTTTTATAGGTGCCTATTTCTTCAATGATTTGCATGCGTCGTGCAAGCACCTGGATAAACTCAGCATCCAGCTTGTCAATTTCCGAACGCAGGCGATGCAGCTGGTTTTCGAAATCAGCATCGCCGTGCTTTTTCCTGATAATAAGGTTGGTCAACAGCGCGTCCAGGAAGTGGGGAGTAATCTGCTGCTGCATGTCAGTGAGTGCCCTTTCGGGATGGCAGTGGCTTTCTATCATCAATCCATCCATTGCCAGGTCCAACGCTTTCTGGGATATCTCTTCCAGGTAGCCGGTTGTTCCGCTGATGTGGCTGGGGTCGCAAATTACAGGCATTTGGGGGTGTTTTCTTTTCAGCTCTATCGGGATTTCCCACATAGGGGCATTTCTGTAGGGAGAGCGCTCAAAAAGATAAAAGCCGCGATGGATGGCTGCTATTTTGGTGATGTTACTGCGATACATACGTTCCAGCGCTCCAATCCACAGGTTAATATCGGGGGTAACGGGGTTTTTGATAAGGACAGGCTTGTCGGTGCCCCGCAAAGCTTCGGCCAGCTCCTGCACAGAAAAAGGATTTACCACCGTGCGGGCGCCCACCCACAGGATGTCGATATCATATTTCAGGGCCATTTCGGCATGGGCCGGATTCGCTATTTCTGTGGCTACCGGCAAACCTGTTTCCTGTTTCACTCTCCGGAGCCACTGCAACCCTTGCTCTCCCACGCCCTCGAAAGCGTTGGGACGTGTGCGTGGTTTCCATACACCGGCACGAAATACATCCACCCGGCCACTGCCGGCCAGCTCCCGCGCCGTGGTTAGCAGCTGCTCCTCGCTTTCGGCACTGCAGGGCCCGGCAATTATTAACGGGCGTTTAGAAATCCAGGTGTCAACATCCTGAAAAAGCGCTTTATCTGTCGTTTCTTCCATAGGTATTGCAAAAGTATTAAATAAGTCCTCCCATCAGAAACACTGCTGACTATAAAAAGGTTTTAACACCATGATAATGACAACTAAAGTTTTGCACTAAAAACGGGAAGTCTAAAATGCAGATAATAAGGGATATATTAACAATATAGGTATAGGCGTTTAAGACTCCCAATTCAAAAAATAAAAATACCTTTGCCAAATGATAGCAAGGGAAAAATTTACAGGAGTGAATTCAATAACATTTAATAAGAGATTTAAAGGTGATAATG
>Ga0307952_1000099_pt1 | contig 53950 bp, 48 predicted proteins | sample OrgLakmetagen376_FD_201821 | JGI IMG/M metagenome (GOLD analysis project Ga0307952, IMG submission 201821) | Saline water microbial communities from Organic Lake, Antarctica - #376 | ecosystem: Environmental > Aquatic > Non-marine Saline and Alkaline > Saline | place: Antarctica: Organic Lake...
TCCGAGCAGCGCAGGGAAATCGATAAGAATTGTCTTATAGACCCATTTTTTCGAGGGTTGAAACCAGAGGGAGGGGCGTAACTTTATAAGTACACGTAATCAATGAGGTATTTGGCGGTGGGTCAGGGATTCGAACCCCGGGTACGCTACTAACGTACGGCGGTTTTCAAGACCGCTGCATTAAGCCACTCTGCCAACCCACCGTTTTTCCAAAGCCGTCGTTGCGACAGCGGTGAGCATGATACCGGAATCGCCTGCTCTGTCAACGCCCTGCTAAAATCCGAGGCAGGATTAGCGCCTCAGCGAAGTCTAAATTGAAGTTAATGGTATTTGAGGGAATCTTTATCCAACATTTGAGTCAGAGATGATTGAAATAGAGTCAGAAACGATTGAAAGTTGGGAATTCGCCATTATGATGGAGTAAGGATTGGGATGCGGAGCGTAATGCGCTTCCGCGCCACACTAGCTGTTTAAAGATGGCTTTTATTAACAGGAGAAGAGTCAGAATGGAAAACAGACAATATAATGTCCAGCAGAATCAGGGCACGAGGATAAACCGCGGTTCTGGAACAGCGGCTATCAGCCCTGAAGCGACCAAAGTTCTGCGTAACACCTACACCCTGCTTGCCATGACACTGCTCTTCAGTGCTGTTATGGCAGCGGTATCCATGTCCATCGGACTTGGACGGGGCGCCAGCATCGTTTGCAGCCTGGGTGCGCTTGCACTGGTGTGGTTCGTTCTGCCAAGAACCGCTAACAGCTCCGCCGGTATCGGCGTTGTCTTTGCCTTTACGGGTTTGCTCGGCCTCTCGCTTGGCCCCATTCTGACTATTTATCTGGCCATGGCCAACGGCGGGCAGATAGTTATGCAAGCCCTGGGCGGCACGTCTGTCGTGTTCCTTGCGCTTTCAGGCTATGTTCTGACCACCAAGAAAGACTTCAGCTTCATGCGCGGCATGCTGGTTGCCGGGCTTGTGGTGGTGATTGTGGCCGCCATTGGCGCAATGGTCGCCGGTATGTTCGGCTATGATATGAGCGCCTTCAGCCTCGCGATCAGTGCGGCCATCGTGTTCCTGATGTCTGGTTTCATCCTGTATGACACCAGCCGCATTGTGAATGGTGGTGAAACCAACTACATCATGGCGACAACGGGTCTGTACCTGAACATCTACAACCTGTTCCTAGCCCTGCTCCATATCATCGGCGCATTCTCCAACGAATGAGCATTAGCTCGCCAGAGCGTACAAAAACCCCGGCACCTGCCGGGGTTTTTGCGTTGGTGATTACCGGAGCGCCCTACTCGTCTCAGGCACCGCAAACAGCTCTGCACTTTGCCCGCGCTGCGCTGGCCGCCAATAAGCGTATTGACCGGATATTCCTTTACGGTGATGGCGTTTATCTGGCGTCCAGCCTCAATGTTCCCCCGTCCGATGAACTAAATCTCTCTGAGGCCTGGGCTGGTTTTCTGACAGACAACAATATTCCGGGGATTGCCTGTATTGCCTCGGCCCTCAGGCGGGGCCTGGTCAACGAATCGGAGATGCAACGCTACGAACTATCCGCTTCTAACCTGCGCGCGCCCTTTGAAATAGCAGGCCTGGGCGAGTGGGTAGACAGTACCGCTTCTGAATCCCGTGTCCTTTACTTTCACAAGGGGAGCTGACTTTATGAGCACGCTGATCATCATTGACCAGCCGCCCTATGGCTCCTGGGAAGGCAGAGAAGCACTGGATATGGCGTTCTCCCTGGCTGCGTTTGATCAACCTGTGTCACTGCTGTTCTGCGGCGCCGGGGTGAACTGGTTGCGTAAAGGCCAGGATGCCGCGAAGGTTCAGCAGAAATCCGTCGAACGGAACCTGGCTGCGGCGCCAATCTTTGGCGTGGAAGCTCTGCTTGCGGACGGTAACGCCTGTCATCAGTATGGTCTGGCTGAAACTGACCTGCCCGACCATGTTTCCATCACTGACTTTGGCCCCGAACTGACCGGCCATTTTGATCACGTGGCGTTTGCAGGCTAGGAATTGACCCAATGATCACACTTAAAACACTGCATATTCTCAACAAGCCCCCGGCGCACAGCCGCTACAAGCTGTGCCTTTCTGCTATCGGGCCTGAGGACGGATTGCTGTTGACCGAGAACGGCGTCCTGGCTGTCACGCAACTGCCAGAAATAAACAGTGAGCGGTGTTTTGCGCTGGAACCGGACCTGGCGGCCAGGGGCCTTTTATCGCAAATCAGCGGGGATCAAACAGTGTCATTCGATGGCATGGTAGATCTGACCGCCTCTGCCGAAAACGTCATTAGCTGGTGAACCATGACTGACATCCCGATGCCGGCACGAAACAATGAAGGATTTCTGGAAAACGCGGAGCACTGGTCCCCAAAGGTTGCCGAGATTATTGCAGGCGAGACTGGCATTGAACTTTCCAGTAATCACTGGGAAATCATTAACTTCCTGAGGGTTTTTTATCAAAACTATGAAGTCTCTCCACCCTCTAACCGCCTGTTCGTCAAAGCGGTAAAAGAACAGTTTGGTGAAGAAAAAGGTAACAGTATCTACCTGATGCAGCTTTTCCCGGGCACACCCGCCAAAACCGCCTGCCGCATCGCCGGGTTGCCACGGCCGACTAACTGCCTTTAATGCTGGCAGCAAGCCAGAGTCAATCGTCTGATTTCTTGGAGGACAAGCCTGGCGCATCGCCCAGCAAACTGCTCAGGCCATTTTCGAACAGACCCGAACCAAACCGCCTGACCTGGCGGGTAGACTCTTTCAGGGTGGTTTCCGGGAATTCCAGCAAAGTCTCTTCAACGCCTTCCCGAACCCCTCTTTTTACGGCAGGTTCGATGTTGTTGGCGGCCGCAATCACCTCGCTCACCTTTTTATCAAGATAAGGCCGCACGACGGCCACCCAGAACACCGCGAGCACCAGCAATACGGTTACGGCGGAAGCGGCAACCACCGCCAAAAGCATCCATTCAAATGTCATCTGGGACCTCCCTTATTTCTCAACGTCCTGGCCCGGATGGTTACCCGGCAAATCCATTGAGAATCAAAAACTGAATAGCGCCGGCCAGCAGGCCAAGCACACCGCCAACCAGCATCAACTGTAACTCTTCCTCGCGGAAGGCGGGCCGCAAAATGTCCTGAAATTCTTCAGGGCCCAACGCTTTCATCTGCTCAGCGAGTGCGCTGGCCACTACAGGAGCCCGCTCACGGTTGAACGTCGGGTCGCTGAATACATCATGGGTCGCCACCACTGCCTTCTGGTTCATGGCTTTTTTCAGGTCAGTATAGCCCGTCATGCCCACAGTAACCTGCGTCGTCAGTTTCATTACCACTGAGTTATCCAGCAGCGGCCGCAAATGTTTCTGAATAATGGCACGGGTACGATCACCGTGACGGCCGTTGATCATGGCGTCCGCCACTTTCTCTACCGTTATCAGCTCCTCGGCGACCAACCTTGCCCAGACATCACTGATCTCGTGCTGTCGCTTCAGGAACAGCCCCTGAACTTTCCAGAACAGAATGCGCCGTGGCCGCAGTGGCCTGAAAATCAGGCTGATGGCAAGCCAGTTCGTGAGAAAACCGACCACAAAGCCACCCACCGGCAATAGCCATGGTTCCGGATACTGAGACCAGAGCGGCGCCAGTATGGCACCCAAAAGCCCGCCGATAATTGCCCCACGTCTGATCACAGACTGCAGTTCAGCAGACCCGGCTTCCTGGAAGATGCGGTTCATCAGATCCGGATGCGTGGCCAGCTCGCGGCTGAGCAAGGCCTTGAGATCCACCAGATCGTTCAGGTCATCACCGAAATCTTCAACCAGGGATTCAATCCGCTTCGGCAGTTGTTCACGGCCCCAGCGGTAAATGCGGTTGCGCACGAATAACGGCAGGTTGTCCCAGAGCACGGGCTGGAGTTCGTACATGACCTCGTCAATATACTCGTCCATACGAGGGCCTACCTGAGAAATCACCTGTTCAGCGATTTTCTCCGGCTCCAGCTTGCGATAGACCGCATTCAGATCGCCAAACTGCCGAAGCGTGCGATCTATGCAGATGTGCGCCATTTTCTCGGCTTTACGGGGAATAACCCCCTGCCATCCAATGGGACCAATCCCCATGAACTGCACCGGGTAGAACGACATCTGAATCGCCAGCCAGTTCGTAAACCAGCCCACAATAGCCGCCATCAATGGCACTGAAATAAGCGCTACGTCAACCAAATGGTGCCCCAGTTAAAGCAATAATTGCGCATGACACCGATCCTTTGATCCTCTGTGTGTGACGATCATGCGGGAACACATCAATAAGGGCATTGGCCGAACAGACACAAAAAAGCCGACGTCGGCCGGCTTTTCTGCTCACGGTAGAACCAGGGCCCTACTGATAATATGCATTTTCAGTATTGGTATGATCCGTTACGTCCCGGACGGCCGTAATTTCCGGTACGCGTTCGCGCAGCGTTGTTTCAACGCCCTGCTTGAGGGTCAGACTGACCGCACTGCAACCCTGACAGCCGCCGCCGAATCGTAAAACGGCTACTGACTCGTCAGCGATCTCCACAAGCGATACCTCTCCGCCGTGGGACGCCAGATTGGGATTAATTTCCGAAGCCAGCACGTACTGGATGCGATCCGGCAACGGGGCATCGTCGTCTACCTTGGAAACCTTGGCGTTCGGCGCCTTGATGGTGAGCTGACCTCCCATCTGGTCTGTGGAGTAGTCCACATAGGCTTCTTCGAGGAAGGGCACAGAATTGTGGTCAAGATAAAGCGTAAACCGCTCAAGATCGACCTGCTCGTCAGTTGGAACAATCTCGTTTGGCGGGCAGTAGGCCAGACAGGTCTCGGCGTTCTTGGTGCCTGGCTGGGTCACGAAAATCCGGACACCCATGCCTTCAACGTCCTGCTTTTCGATAAGTTCCGCGAGATAGTCTCGAGCGGAATCGGTAACAGTCACCAGAGCCATAATTACAACCTATTTGAAAGTTTCACCCTATTTTAAGTCAGTTCGCGCCAACATGAAAGACCCAGTAAAATAGTCAGGCTTTATGCTCATCAGGGGACGGCATGATGCAATTTTGCTATGATCCCGCGCCTCTGAATGAAATCTGAACCAAACATGAAACCCGGAAGTATTTTTATGACCGATCGCAAAACACGCCTGGAGCAACTGTCTCAAGCCCTGAAAGAACGCATCATCGTGCTTGATGGCGGTATGGGCACCATGATTCAGAACCTCGAGCTGGACGAAACCGCCTTCCGGGGCGATCGGTTTGCAGATTACGACCGAGACGTTCAGGGCAACAACGACCTGCTGAACCTGACCCAACCTGCCCTGCTCCGCAATATTCACGCGGACTACCTGGAAGCCGGCGCGGACATTATTGAAACCAATACCTTCAACTCCACCCAGCTTTCCCAGGCGGATTATGGCCTGGAATCCATCGCCAGAGAGCTTAACGTGGCAGGGGCCGAACTGGCCCGGAAGATAGCGGATGATTTCACCGCCCGCAATCCGGACAAGCCCCGTTTTGTGGCTGGCGCCGTCGGCCCCACGTCCCGTACAGCCTCTATATCACCGGATGTCAACAATCCCGGCTACCGCAACGTCGACTTTCAAGGCCTGGTAGACACCTATTACGAGGCGGTTGAAGGGCTGGTCACCGGTGGCTGCGACCTAATCCTGATCGAAACCATTTTCGACACCCTGAACGCAAAAGCGGCCATCTACGCCACCCAGCAGTATTTCGAAGACAGCGGCATCACGCTGCCCATCATGATTTCCGGCACGATCACGGATGCCTCCGGCCGCACTCTGTCAGGCCAGACCACCGAGGCGTTCTGGAACTCCGTCGCCCACGCCAAACCCATTTCCGTCGGCCTGAACTGTGCCCTCGGTGCAGATGCTTTGCGGCCGTATATCGAAGAGCTGTCCGCAAAAGCTGACACTTATGTCAGCGCTCACCCGAACGCCGGGCTGCCGAACGAATTTGGCGAATACGATCAGACGCCGGAAGAAATGGCCGACATCATCGAAGCTTTCGCCAGAGACGGCTTCCTGAACATAATCGGTGGCTGCTGCGGCTCGCGGCCTGACCATATTGAAGCCATTGCCGATGCAGTTGCCAAGTATCCGCCACGGGCGATTCCCTCTCCCAAGCCCGCTTTGCGCCTTTCCGGCCTTGAACCTTACACCGGCGATGAAAACACCCTGTTTATCAACATCGGCGAACGCACCAACGTCACCGGCTCCAAGCGCTTTCTGCGACTGGTCAAGGAAGAGCGGTACGAGGAAGCACTGAGTGTCGCCCGGGATCAGGTGGAAAACGGCGCCCAGATTATCGATATCAACATGGACGAAGGCATGCTTGATTCGAAGGAAATCATGGTGACTTTCCTGAAACTGGTGGCCTCGGAGCCGGATATTTCCAGGGTCCCGCTGATGATCGACTCGTCGAAATGGGAAGTGATTGAGGCCGGCCTGCGCTGCATTCAGGGCAAGGCGGTGGTGAATTCCATCAGCCTGAAAGAAGGTGAGGAAGAATTCCTGAAACGGGCAAACCATTGCCTGCGCTACGGCGCTGCGGTTGTGGTCATGGCGTTTGACGAAGACGGCCAGGCTGACACCTTCGAACGCAAGACCAACATCTGCAAGCGCTCCTACGATCTGTTGGTAGATGCTGGCTTCAACCCGGCGGATATCATCTTCGACCCCAATGTTTTTGCCATTGCCACCGGCATTGAGGAACACAACAACTACGCGGTGGATTTTATCAACGCCGCCCGCTGGATTCGGGAAAACCTCCCCCATGCGTCAATTTCCGGCGGCGTGAGCAACGTGTCCTTCTCGTTCCGCGGCAACGATGCGGTCCGCGAAGCCATCCATTCCGTGTTCCTCTACCACGCCATAAAGGCCGGCATGAACATGGGTATCGTGAACCCTGGCCAGCTGGTGATTTACGACGAGATTGATCCCGAACTCAAAGGGCTGGTTGAGGACGTTGTGCTCAATCGCCGGGCGGATGCCACCGACCGGCTGCTCGAAATTGCTGAGCGTTACCGCAGTAAAGGCGGCAAAACCCAGGAAGAGGATCTGGCCTGGCGGGAATGGCCTGTCGAGAAACGGCTGCAGCATGCGCTGGTTAAAGGCATTACCAGCCACATCCTTGATGATACCGAAGACTGCCGCCTGCGCGCCGAACACCCGATCGAGGTGATTGAAGGCCCACTGATGGACGGTATGAACGTGGTCGGTGACCTGTTCGGCGACGGCAAGATGTTCCTGCCCCAAGTGGTGAAGAGCGCTCGCGTGATGAAACAGGCCGTTGCCCACCTGATTCCCTTCATTGAAGCAGAAAAATCCGAAGGCCAGAAGGCGAAGGGTAAAATCCTGATGGCAACGGTGAAAGGCGATGTGCACGACATCGGCAAAAACATCGTCGGCGTGGTGCTTCAATGCAACAACTACGAAGTCCTGGACATGGGCGTCATGGTGCCCTGCGACAAGATTCTGGATACCGCCATCAAAGAGAATGTTGACATTATCGGGCTCAGCGGCCTGATCACTCCGTCTCTGGATGAAATGGTTCACGTCGCCAAGGAAATGCAGCGACTGGATTTCAACATCCCGCTGATGATTGGCGGTGCCACCACGTCCAAGGCGCATACGGCAGTCAAAATCGAACCCCAGTACAAGAACGACGTTTCGCTCTACGTATCGGATGCCTCCCGCTGCGTCAACGTGGCCTCGCAGCTGCTGAGCAAAACCGCCAAGGCCAAACTGGTCGAGAACACCAGAACCGAGTACGACGAAATTCGCGAGCGCCGCAAGCACCGGGGCGAGCGGACCAAACTGGTCTCCCTTAAAGAGGCCCGTGGTCGCGCACCCGAGATTTCATTTGAAGGCTATCAGCCGCCGAAGCCGGCATTCACCGGCGTCAGAACCTTCGAATCCTATGATCTCGAGGCCCTGGTGGAATACATCGACTGGTCACCGTTCTTTATCTCCTGGGATATGGCAGGCAAATACCCGGCTATTTTTGATGACCCGAAGCGCGGTGAAGCAGCAAAAAGCCTGTTCGAAGACGGCCAGCAGATTCTTCGCCAGATGATTGACGAAAAGCGCATCTCCGCCAGAGCCGTAATCGGTTTCTGGCCGGCCAATCGCCGGGGCGACGATATCGTGCTTTATGAAGATGAGTCGCGGAGCGAGGAATTGACCACCCTTCATCACTTGCGCCAGCAGGACGAAAAATCCGCAGGCAAGCCGATGGCCGCCCTGTCTGATTTCGTGGCACCAGAAGGCGACGGCCCCTGTGACTATGTCGGCGGTTTTGCTGTCACCACCGGTATTGGCGCCGAAGAATTCTCGCTCGAATTCAAGAACAACAATGATGATTACAACGCGATTATGGTCAAGGCATTGGCTGACCGGTTGGCCGAAGCGTTTGCCGAGTGCATGCACAAGCGGGTACGGACGGAATTCTGGGGTTACGCCGATAACGAACAGCTGAGGAACGATGATCTGATTCGGGAACGGTATCGCGGTATCCGCCCCGCACCCGGCTACCCGGCCTGTCCCGAGCACACTGAAAAGGGAACACTGTTTGATCTGCTCAATGCCCCGGAGAATGCGGGAATCGAGCTGACCGAACACTTCGCCATGTACCCGACAGCGGCCGTTTCGGGCTGGTATTTCTCGCACCCGGAGTCCAAGTATTTTGCGGTTGGTAAAATCGGTGCCGATCAGGTGGAGGACTACGCTGACCGCAAGGGAATTTCCAAGGCGGAAGCTGAACGCTGGCTGGCACCCAGCCTGGCCTACGATCCAGCGGAATAGACAGGATTAAAACAATGAGCGATGAGAACAACGAGCCAACAAATCCCCGGCGCAAAGGCCCGGGCGTTGTAAAAGTGCTTCAGAGCGTTCTGGCCGGCGCTATCGGCGTGCAATCCGGTAAGCGCCAGGAAGAAGATTTCTCAGGCCACAGCCCGTGGCCTTATATAATTGCAGGCATCGTCTTTGCGGTAGGTTTCGTGGTGACTCTTGTGGTGGTCGTGCAACTGGTACTGGCAAGCCAGTAAATTACTGGCCGGTCACCCAGATTACTGCAAATGTAACGGCAAGTATTACCAGCAGAACGGCTGCAATAGCATCTACCTGGCTGTCAGAATGAGCTGATTTCTTCATGGAAGTTCTCCCTGTTGGTACTTGTTCTTTGTTTTATTCAGACATAATCGCGCTAATTTAGGTGTTTAGAGGCCGAGAGTCTACCCCTTTCAAAAAGAAGGCTTATCACCAAAATCGATTAACATATTTGAAAATAATCATTTTCAGAATAATGAGCCGATGATATTCTGCCATTCATAATGGTGACATCGCCCGGTTATCAGTTCTTCAGCAGGACACCCCACTATGTACGTTTACGACAAGCACGATCGGCAAATAGCCGCCGAGCGGGTTGAGCAATTCCGTGACCAGACCAGGCGAGCTCTGGCTGGCGACCTGAACGAAGACGAGTTTCTTCCTCTAAGGCTCCAGAACGGGCTTTATGTTCAGCGCCTGGCACCCATGCTTCGCATTGCGGTGCCTTATGGCATGCTGCGCTCGACACAGCTACGGAGGCTGGCGCGCATTACCCGGGATTACGACAAGGGCTACGCGCATTTTACAACCCGTCAGAACGTGCAGCTTAACTGGCCGGCAGTTGAGGACGTTCCCGATATTCTGGCTGAACTGGCAGACGTTGAAATGCACGCCAACCAGACCAGCGGAAACTGCATTCGCAACACCACAACCGATCAGTTCTCTGGCGTTCAGGAAGACGAAATTGCGGACCCGCGCCCCTACTGCGAAATCATCCGCCAGTGGTCGACCTTCCACCCGGAATTTGCCTTTCTGCCGCGCAAATTCAAAGTGGCTGTTAACGCTTCCGAGCACAGCGACCGTGCCGCCATCCAGGTTCACGACATTGGCCTGCAACTGGTTCGCAATGACAGCGGTGAGCTGGGTTTCCGCGTTCACGTCGGTGGCGGCCTGGGCCGGACGCCCATGGTCGGACCGGTGATCCGGGACTATCTGCCGGAAAAGGACCTGTTGACCTATCTGGAAGCCGTACTGCGCGTGTACAACCGCTACGGCCGCCGGGACAACAAGTTCAAGGCGCGTATCAAGATTCTGGTAAAGGCGCTGACGCCAGAAAGTTTTGCCGAGAAGGTGGAAGCTGAGTGGGCTCACATCAAGGACTCCCCGACACAGCTTACCCGGGAAGCGATTGAAAAGTTCCAGACCTACTTTACGGAGCCTGCCTATGAGCAGGTACCGGAGGTGAAAGACACATTGGCGACACAGCGCTTCGAGGATCGGGCGTTTGATCAATGGATTGCTCACAACGTCGATACCCACAAAAAACCAGGGTACGCCATCGTTACGCTGACCATGAAAAAGACCGGCATTCCTCCCGGCGATGTCAGCGACAGACAGCTTGAGCAGATTGCGGATCTGGCGGACGAATACAGCTTTGGTGAGGCCCGCGTGACCCATCAACAGAACGCGGTTCTGGCAGATGTGCGCCAGGATCGGCTCTATGAGCTCTGGCAAGCCACCACGCCAATGGGCTTTGCCACTGCGAGCCTGAACAAACTGACGGACGTGATTTGCTGCCCCGGCGGCGATTACTGCGCCCTGGCCAACGCCAAGTCAATTCCGGTGGCAGAAGCCATACAGCGCAAATTTGACGACCTGGATTATCTGTACGATATCGGCGACGTGGATCTGAATATTTCCGGATGCATGAATGCCTGTGGCCATCATCATGTTGGCCACATCGGCGTGCTGGGTGTAGACAAGAAAGGCCAGGAGTTCTATCAGATCAGCCTGGGCGGCTCGTCCCAACATGACGCCGCCATCGGCAAGATTCTGGGCCCCTCTTTCGCCCGGGACAGCATGCCGGATGTCATCAAGAGCATCATTGATGTTTATGTCGACAACCGCACCCAGGAAGAAGCATTCCTGGACACCTATCGTCGCATCGGCATTAATCCATTCAAGGAGCGCGTCTATGCCTGAAGTCATCACAAACGACGGCAGCATTATCAAGGATGACTGGGTGGTTATTGAGCGCCCGGCTGATGGTGAATCTCTGGATCTGCCCGACCAGCCTGCTCTGATCCCCGCGGATCTGTGGCTGGCAGGCAAAGAGCATTTTGAAGGCCGTAACGATATTGGTGTCTGGTTCGACAGCCATCAGGAGCCGGAAATGCTAGCAGGCCTGGTTAACGAACTTGGCGTGATTGCGGTGAATTTTCCCAAGTTTGCAGACGGCCGTGGTTACAGCATCGCCCGTTTGCTGCGGGAGCGCCTTGGATACAAGCATGAGCTGCGGGCCATCGGTGACGTGCTGCTGGATCAGCTTCAATTCATGAAGCGTTGCGGTTTTGACCGCTTTGTTCTGCGTGCTGATAAAAACGCCGAAGACGCCGCACGGTGTCTTAACTTCTTTAGCCAGGGCTATCAGGCGGCAACGGATACAGACGTTCCTTTGTTCCGCCGCCGCGCCTCCTGACCAGACCTTCAGATTAAAGCCTGGCCGCTGATTCCCCGCCGGGGATCAGCGGCTGTGGTCCAACACAATTTTCCCGGAAGACTGCCCTTTCAGAAACGCGCTTAGCGCGCTATCAAGCTCCGCCCTACCGATATCCCGGGCCGACGCTTCGGTTGCAGGACACGCCCAATCACCGGACAGACGATCCCATACCAGCTGTTTTTCCGACAGCGGAATTTCCACCGAATCAACGCCCAGCAGGTTGTTGCCTCTGATGATAAACGGCAGCACCGTGGTTTCAAGCTGAGGACCGGCAACCAGCCCGCAGCAGGATACCGAACCACCTGGCAGGATCTGCTTCAGCATTTCCGCCAGAGGCGCGCCCCCGACCGTATCGACACCATTGGCAAAGACCGGCTTGAGCATGGGCTTTTTCGTCGACTCAAAGGTCTCTCTGCCCAGCACTTCGGTTGCGCCCAGCTTTTTAAGACTATCAGCGTGTTCTGCTTTGCCGCTGACAGCGACCACGTCAAAACCCAGCCGGGCCAGTATCTCAACCGCTACACTGCCAACAGCACCGCTGGCGCCGCTCACGACGACTTTACCCTGCTCTGGCGCCGCACCCATAGTAAGAAGCTTTTTAACACACAGGCCCGCTGTCAGACCGGCAGTGCCATAAATCATGGCGGTGCGTGCATCCCACCCCGAAGGCATGGGCACACACCAAGCCGCGGGAACACGAATGTATTCGCCAAAACCACCGTCAGTGTTCATGCCGAGATCATAACCGGTCACCAGCACTGCATCCCCGGATGACAAAGACCCGCCGGACGCCTTTACAACTTCGCCGGCCGCATCGATACCCGGAGTATGTGGAAATTCCCGCGTCACGCCCTTATTGCCAGAGGCCGAAAGCGCATCCTTATAGTTCAGGGAAGAGTGAGTGACTTTGATCAATACCTCATTGTCCGGCAGATCGGAAACACTGAGCGTCTGCTCGGAGCCGGCATACTCGCCGTTGGATTCTTCCACGCGCCAGGCTTTGAATTCGGTTGTGACTGTCATCATCGTTCCCCGTTATTGTTGACTTTACTGGATATTCTGATTCCGGAACGCCCCGATTACCCGCCACACTGTGTGTTCCAGTGCCGCGCTGGTGGCAAGACCGAGCTTCTCTGGCAGCGTGCGTTTACGCTGATAGGTTACTGAGATTACGTCTGCACGGTCGCAGGCTTCAATAAGATATTCGTCGGAGGTCTTGATCTCATCGATCAAGTTCACTTCAAGAGCACGACGGCCAAACCAGATATCCCCGGTCGCCACGGCAGAAATATCCAGCCCTGGGCGGCGTTCACTGACGTAGTCCTTGAACAGCACATGAGTGTCTTCCAGATCCTCCAGAAACTTCGCGCGGCCTTTCTCGGTATTTTCCCCGAACATGGTCAGGGTCCGCTTGTGTTCACCCGCGGTCAGAATTTCAACATCCACATCGTTCTTTTTCAGCAACCGGTGAAAGTTCGGTAGCTGAGCCACAACGCCGATAGACCCCAGAATAGCAAACGGCGAAGCCACGATACGATCCGCTACACAGGCCATCATGTAGCCGCCGCTGGCCGCCACTTTGTCCACACAGGCGGTCAGGGAAATGCCTTTGGCGCGAATCCGGTCAAGCTGGGCGGCCGCCAGTCCGTAGGAATGAACCATGCCACCGCCGCTTTCTAGACGCACCACAATTTCATCTTTTTCCGGATCGGCGATACTCAGCACCGCCGTAATGGAACGTCTGAGCGGGTCAGTATCGCTGGCCTTTATGTCGCCATCGAAATCCAGAACAAACACTCTTGCGGTCTGCTCCGGCAGCTCATCACCTGCTTTTTTCTGTTTAGCCTTCTCTTCCTTCTGCTTCGCTTTCTCTTCTTTCTTATGTGCCTTTTCCCAGCGTTTGCGCTCGCCTTCCGGGCGCAGCTTTGCCTGCAGGTGCTCGCGAAGTTTGCGGTACTTATCGTTCAGCTTGCGAACCTTCAGTTCGCCTTCTTCATTGGCGTCGCCCTTGTCTTTCTGGGCTAATGAGGCAATGACCGAGATCACCACGAGAATAGCCACCACCAGGGTGACGGTTTTGGCAATGAACAGTCCGAAATCTGTCAGGAATTCCAAGTTACTTCTCCAGAATGAATCTTTAGCGACCGATTGTAACTGAGGTGTTCAGGGGTACAAACCAACTTCATCTTTTAAGCGGGTTATTCAATCAACCCCGTAAATTAAAACAAGCGTTCGATCAAGCTTGACAGTGCTTTTCTGTCACCCTAAAGTCGGATGGCTACGCCGGCTCACCCGCGCGAGCCCTCACGGGCAACGGACAACGTGCAAGCAACGATAAGCCGTCAATACGCCAATACCAAACATATAAAAGGGTAAAATAATGTCTGTAGCTCAGGTATTCGACAAACTCGAACAGAATTTCAATGCTGACGCAGCCCAGGGCCTGGATCTGGTGTTCCAGTTCGACATTGAAGACGACAAGACTTATCACCTGGTGATTAAAGACGGGACCTGCACCAAGGCTGAAGGTGCACACGATGACCCCTCCGTCATACTGATCATGAATTCAGAAACCCTGCAGGGCATTGTCTCCGGCGAGACGGATGGTATGCAGGCGTTCATGGCAGGCCAGCTGCGCGCTGAAGGCGACATGATGCTTGCCACCAAACTCGGTGAACTGTTCGATATGGGCTGAACAGCGCCTGTTCAGCCAGAACCAAGAAACCCTGCCTTGTAGCAGGGTTTTTTATGGTTAAACAATTGTGACCGCGGGCCGAGCCGTCAGAGGCCAACGTCATCCAGCGAGGATTCTGCCAGCTTCAGCAGATCGCTGTTGCGCTCTTCCCTTCGGCCAACGCTTTCAATGTAATATTCCAGAGACGTAAGGCCATCGGCAAGAGCTTCCAGTACCTGTGTAGCAGGGGGCTCCTGCGAGTCCAGCAACCGGTGCTGAATAGACAGGGCAACCCGCTCCAGCACTCTGGCCGCTTCTGTATCATCCAGCATTTGCAGGCCACCCCAGATGCTATGAAGCGTAGCCGGAAGATTGGCCAGGTGCAGCTTGTCGTAATCCGATTCAATAAACGCAGTAATGGCCCGTTTTGCCAGTGTCAGCGCCCCTTTGGCCTCATCGGCCACCACGTAGGTGGCTTCCCGCAGGTAGAGAGAATCCTCACGGGCACTCTGACCACCCGCCAGGGCATCCGTTTCAGACGTAATGCCGCGGGTTACAATCTGCAGAACGGCGTCTTCGATACCCAGCACCGAATCCGCCAGCAGGTAGAGTTCACTCTCGCCCGGCAAGCGCTTTTCCTCCTCCCACTTGCGAAGTTTTGCTGCCTCGCCCCTGGCCATTGCGGCAAGCTGATTCAGATCCAGCATTACCAGGGTGTTGGCCAACCGCTCCAGAACATCGGCAATGGAACTCAGTTCGGCCAGATCGGGTTCGATGCCCCGCTCCACAATATCGAGTTTGTCTTTCAGCTGGTTCAGTTCATCCTGCAGGGCGGTAGACAGCGATTGCAGAACGTCAATGCCGGGACCATAAAGACGGCGGGCGTGAGCGTCGAACATGCTGTCCGGAAACTCTGTGGGTGCAACTCCGAAAGCAGTGAGTGTCGACATGACTTCCGGGTTGGCCGAGCCGCTGCGATACAGCAGATAGACCAGATCACGGATCAGTGAATCGGGAGCGTCCTTTGCGGTGGCCACTTTGCCCACATAGACAACTTCCCGTGTATATTTCTCGATTCGCATGAACAGGCGGTTACGGGCTTTGCTGAAGCCCATTGTGCGATCCAGCATGGCATCGGCAACCACTGCTACCAGGCACCACATCTGCCCCATGGCCTCGCCCTGGCACAATCTGACAAATCCGCGCGCCGCGCGGCCGAACAGCTTTTTGCTGACAATCTCGTTCTTTTCACGCAGCACACCCAGCAATGCAACCTGAAAAGTCAGGCGCATCCGCCTGGCAAGAACCTCATAATCAGCTTCATTGCCCTCGAACGGTTCCACCGTCATGTGGCTGCAGAAGTCCGGACGCTCTTTGACATCGATATCGAAAAAACAGGACTCGGGATAAGGTTTTTCCCGTCGCGCCTCTCGCAGATCGTTGATGACCGGTAACAGAAGTTCCGGGTGATCAGCCCGCTGCTGGTGGTAGTATTCGACGTAGCGACGAAGGATAAATAGCGCACTGTTCAAGGTCGTCAGGAGGATGTCTTTATCGTCATTGGCTCCGACGGGCACATCGTTCGCCATGGTGACCGCTTCCTGGCACAGCAGCGTTCCCGCGCGCAGCTCCACCAACATGAAAATGCCGCGGAGCTGGTTCAGGTAGTCAACACAATTCTGCAAGTCCTCGCCGCTCTGGCGATTCTCCTGAAAGCGCTCAAGGCTGGACTCAGCGTTTTTTATGGTCTGTTCGATCTCACTCTTAACAAGATCGAAGGACTGTGATTTCGTCGCCAGAGACGATTGAACCATAACGCTTCCTGTTATTTTTTTTGCGTAGACGACCGCGCACTAAAAACTCGCGAACTAACCATTACTTATAACACAAAACTCAAGTAGCTCAACAAAGCGTAAATGTAACAGTACGTGACTTAATTTGGCACATTGACCCTGTCCCAGACGGTATAGCCCGCTTTGGCCGCAAGTGCCGTCATAAATTCCTGATGAGCGGCTTTCTCCTCATCACTGGCGCTGACAACCGGCAATGGCTTACGGTTTTCAGACACACGACGAACGGCCAGCCCACCACCGGCACGGTCGCTGTTGGCATCCAGAGAAAGCGCAGTCTGGCCGCCGGTCAGCAACAGATAGACGTCGGCCAGTATTTCCGCATCCAGCAAAGCACCGTGAAGTTCCCGGTTACTGTTATCAACGCCGTAACGTTTACACAGGGCGTTCAGATTGTTTTTCTGGCCCGGGTGTTTTTTGCGGGCAATGGCCAGGGAATCCACGACACCGCAATGCTCGGCGGTCTTTCTTTTTGATTTCAGACGGGAAAACTCAGTGTCCATAAAGCCCACGTCGAACGCGGCGTTATGGATAACAAGCTCAGCACCTTTGATGAACTCGAAGAACTCGTCGGCAACCTCAGAAAACACTGGCTTATCTGCAAGAAATGCGTTGGTAATGCCGTGAATCGTGATGGCTTCTGCCTCAACCTCTCGTTCCGGGTTGATATACACATGATAGTGACGGCCTGTGAGTTGCCGCTCCACCAGTTCCACACAGCCAATTTCGATAATCCGGTGCCCTTCGGCCGGGTCGATGCCTGTGGTTTCCGTATCGAGCACTATCTGTCTCATATTCCCTGCCTCATGATCTGTTCCGTCGCGGGCCTGTTCAGGCATTGATCAGCTCATCCACGCCCTTGTTGGCGAGCTCATCTGCCAATTCGTTGCCAGGGTTGCCAGAGTGCCCCTTTACCCAGTGCCAGTTAACGCTATGCCTTTGCACTTCCTCATCAAGTTGACGCCAGAGGTCTTCATTTTTCACCGGCTTTTTCGCGGACGTTTTCCAGCCATTTTTCTTCCAGTTGTGCATCCACTCTGTGATGCCCTTACGGACGTATTGAGAGTCGGTGTACAGCTCCACTTCACAGTGGCGCTTGAGCGCTTTCAGCCCCCGGATCGCTGCCATCAGTTCCATCCGGTTGTTGGTGGTGTCGGCTTCGCCACCGTGCAGCAGCTTTCTGGCGTCGCCATGACTCAGCACTACGCCCCACCCACCAGGCCCTGGGTTACCCTTACAGGCACCATCGGTATACACGACAACTTTTCCAGGCATCGATCCGGGCATCTGGCCTCCACTATGCATTTTCCCGTTCATTTTTCTGAATACCCACGTGACGCCCCGACGGCGCCTCTTGTAGGCAACGGAATGACCTTCTGACTGCGCCAGGCGGGCTTGCGTGGCAGTCGCGAGTACACCCGTTTTTTCGCAAGGATACAGTAATAGGCCCCAACGGGGACAAAACGGTTACTGCAAAGCCTCTCGACCATGCCCCGGCTTTCACTATTCGCCGAAGCCTGAAACGGTGTCTTGAAAAACCGCGCCTCGGCGGACTCCACGGAAAAATCCAGCAGCCGCAGCCAGTCTTCCATTCGCGACCTGAGCAGGAACCGACCACCCCAGGGCCCGGAGCGATGGCGGGAAATCAAGCGCCGGAGCCCCCATAGCCCTAGCGGGTTAAACCCTATCAACAGGATGGAGCCTTCGCCCCGCAGTACTCTTGAGGCTTCCCTCAATGCCTGATGAGGATACGGGGAGAAGTCCGCCGTGTGATGCAGAATAACCAGATCCATGGAATCACCGGGAAACGGCAGTTCGTCAGCGTCACACACGGCAACGCCGTCCGGCATCAAGTCCTGCCAGGTCGGCGTGGTAAGAATTCTCTGGGAGAAATCGGTTCCCGTCGCCAGTGGCAGCCGATGACTGAGGGCAACGTGCAATTGCCTGGCGCCGGTCAAAGGGCCCGCAAGGCGATCCACCTGCACCCGCTGGTCAGCAAGCAACGACCGGCCCAACGGCGTCTGAAACCAGTCTTCGAAGCTGTTATGGCGCGCGGTGTAGTCAATCTCGCCGGCCTTAAGCATGGCTGCATTCCTCTGGAGCCCGTTAATCCGGGGCCCGGTAAAATAGTGCCCCGGATAAAGTTGGGAGCAACGGAGTTATTGCTCTATCATAACAGCCACATTCCGACTGCACATGGGTAATCCTATGCTGACGATGACACCGATTCCCGCCTTCACTGATAATTACATCTGGTGCCTTGCCAACAGTGAAGACGGCAAGGCCCTGATTGTCGACCCCGGGCAGGCAGACCCCGTGGTTCGGCACCTGGAAGCCGAAAACCTGACGCTGGACACGATTCTGGTAACCCACCACCACCCGGATCACACCGGAGGCGTCGCCAGGCTTTCATCGCTCAACCCTGACTGCCGCATTGTGGGCCCGGCGGATTCCCCTTTCAAAGGCGTCACCGAACCCGTCAATGCCCGGGACTCCGTCACCTGGCAGAACCTCACGTTTACCGTGTTTCAGGTGCCAGGCCATACACTGGACCATATCGCGTTCTACTCAGAAAACGAGGTAAACAGCCGTCCGGTCCTTTTCTGTGGAGATACGTTATTTGTCTGTGGCTGTGGCAGGCTGTTTGAAGGCTCGCCCGCGCAAATGAAGCAGTCCCTGGAATCCCTGAGGCAATTGCCGGACAGCACCGCCGTCTATTGCGCCCACGAATACACTCTTGCCAATCTGAAGTTCGCCCGCTACTGGTTACCGGAAGATTCTGACCTCGAAGCTTTTGAGGCTCATTGCCAGGGCTTGCGAGAGGCTGGCCAGCCAACCGTGCCTTCTACAATCGGTAATGAAAAAAAACTGAACCCTTTTTTGCGCTGGGACGATAGCAATGTTGTTGAGTCGGCCAGGCAGTATGCAAGTGGCCAGGGTATGGGCTGTGCCAACGACAATGACGTTTTCGCAGCAACCCGACACGGAAAGGACAATTTCTGACCCGTTCTTAACAATTCCTGTCAGTGAAGTAACGTAAGGCCGGTTGACCGCTCAGAAAGGCTTCCAATAGACTCGCGGTTACATCATCTTGCCGTGGCGGGCACAACACGTGCCCGGCCACCTCCAGCTATCCGGATGTTTTATTATGAGCCTTTACCACCTGCCGACTCTGTTTCTCATCGGCGCACTTGCCAGCGGATGTCAACTGCTGCCCTCCGGCCTGCAGGATTCATCCGATGATGTTCTTGATTCCCAAAAACTGAGTTTAGCGGCGGGTGATGAGGGCCTGAAGGAGGCGGTAGAAAGTGGCACTGAGGCCGAGCAGACAAAAGCCATCAGGGCCACGCGGACAAAGCTGGACGACGCCATCGAACCGTCCATGAAGGAAACCGCCGAAAACGCCCGGGAAAAACTCGACGAGCCTGCCGGAAAGCTGGTGAAGACAGCCAGTGCTGACGCCCCTGAACAGGCCAACCTGCCCGAGCCAGACCTCTGGGCGCGTTTGCGTGATGGATTTGTTCTGGACCACGACGTTGATCAACAGCGCGTACAGTCCCAGCTGAACTGGTACAAGTCGCACCCCAGATACATAGATCGGGTGGCAGAGCGCGGCAGCCGCTACCTTTACTACATCCTCAACGAAGCCGAAAAACGCGGCGTGCCGACGGAATTGGTGCTGCTGCCAGTAGTGGAGAGCGCCTTCGATCCCTTCGCCTACTCCCACGGCAGGGCTGCCGGCCTCTGGCAGTTCATACCGTCAACCGGCAAATATTTTGGCCTGACCCAGAGCTGGTGGCACGACGAACGCCGGGATGTGGTTGCCGCTACAGACGCGGCATTCAACTATCTGGAACGCCTGGCAAACCGCTTTGACGGTGACTACATGCTGGCGCTGGCAGCCTATAACAGCGGTGGCGGCACGGTGAACAGCGCGATGCGCAAAAACCGCAACAACAATCGCCCTACCGACTTCTGGTCACTGGACCTGCCGCAGGAAACCCGTGCCTACGCGCCCAAGCTGATTGCCCTGGCCAAAATCTTTGCGGATCCGGCCAAATACAACATTGAGCTTCCGCCACTCAAAGATGAACCCTATTTCGAAATTGTTGATACCGGCTCTCAAATCGATCTGGCCCAGGCAGCAAAGCTTGCACAGGTTGATATTGATGAGATCTATTTGCTGAACCCTTCGTTCAACCGCTGGGCCACATCACCGGAAGGCCCTCACCGCTTGCTTGTGCCCGTTGGAAATGCGAACACTTTCCGCACAGCCCTGGCGGACATAAGCCCTGCTGAGCGGGTTTCCTGGCACAGCTACGAGGTCAAATCCGGAGATACCCTGGGAGCCATTGCCCAACGCTACGGCACCACATCGTCAGTGATTCAGCAGATCAACACGCTGAACAGCCACATCATCCGTATTGGCCAGCGCCTGATGATTCCGTCTGCCAGCCAGGATGCCGACACCTACAGCCTGAGTGCCGCCGAGCGCCTGAGTCGCAAACAGGACCGGGCTGGTCGTAAATCCGACGGCAAACGCATTGACTACACCGTCCGTTCCGGCGATACCTTCTGGGACATCGCCCGCGAACACAAAATCAGTGTCCGCCAACTGTCGTCCTGGAACGGAATGGCTCCGGGAGACCCGCTGATGCCAGGCCAGGATCTCGTGATCTGGTCAAAATCCCCCCAGGCCACCCAGATGGCCAGTGCGCCAAAATCGACTCAACGGGGCGACGACAGCATGGTCAGAAAGGTGGGGTACCGTGTCCGCAAGGGCGATTCGCTGTCACGTATCGCCAACCGGTTTGCGGTCAATGTGAGCGACATCGCAGGCTGGAACAACCTGAACACCTCGCGTTATCTTCAGCCCGGGCAAAGTCTGGTACTCTACGTTGACATCAGAAACAGCCCCTGAGCCTCTAACCTGAGCGTGCGAGCACTATGACGAAAACACGGAACGCTTTAACGTCTCTTTCTTTTCTGTTCGCGATTATCGCCACGCCCGCTGCCGCCTCTGTCGGGGCGCAGCACGGGCTTGCCATGCACGGCGACGTAAAATACCCGGAAGATTTCAGCCATTTTGATTATGTGAATCCCGACGCGCCCAAGGGCGGCGAGCTGCGGATGGCAATCGTTGCCAATGGATACGACTCCTTCAACCCCTTCGTGGCCCGGGGCATAGCGGCCGCAGGCATTGATACCTACCTGTATGACACTCTTTTGGTGTCCTCGGACGATGAACCCTTCTCCGTCTACGGGCTGATCGCAGAGTCAATTGAGACCCCGGACGATCGCAGTTATGTCGTTTACAACCTCAGAGAAGAGGCCAGGTTCCAGGACGGGGAGCCCATTACGGCTGACGATGTGAAGTTCTCTTTCGAGCTGTTGACAGAAGAAGGCCACCCCCGCTACCAGAGCTACTATCAGGATGTCAGCAAAGTGACCGTCGAGGGCCCCCGAAGTGTGCGCTTCGATTTTTCCGGCGCCGTTAACCGGGAGCTCCCGCTGATTCTCGGCCAACTGCCGATTCTGCCCAGGCATTACTGGAAAGACCGCACTTTTGGCGACAACGGACTTGATAAGCCCGTTGGCAGCGGTCCCTATCAGCTCGGCAAATTCGAGGCAGGCCGCTCGGTCAGTTATGAGCGTGTTGACGATTACTGGGCCCGGGATCTGGGCACTCGCAAAGGCCGCTTCAATTTCGACACAATCACCTATGAATATTACACGGACGACACCGTAGCGCTGGAATCCTTCCGCGCCGGTAACTACGACTACCGGGTGGAATCACAGGCAAAAAACTGGGCGACAGCCTACACCGGCGATGCATTCGACACCGGAAAGATAAAAAAGGAAGCCATCGGACATAAACGCCCTGCCGGCATGCAGGCTTTTGTTTACAACACCCGCAGGGACGTCTTCAAAGACCCGGCAGTGCGCCGTGCCCTGGCTTATGGTTTCGACTTCCAGTGGGCCAACAAGAACCTGTTTTTTGACCAGTACACCCGCACTCAAAGCTATTTCGAAAACAGTGAACTGGCGTCATCCGGGCTACCTGAAGGCCGTGAGCTTGAAATACTCGAGCCTTTCCGTGATCAGCTTCCCGAATCTGTGTTTACCACCGAGTATGAGCCTCCCTCAACCGCCGGTGATCGCACCATGCGGGACAACCTTCGTGACGCCCTGACCCAGCTTCGGGCAGCGGGCTATGCCATCGAAGATGGAACCATGATCAATAAAGCCACCGGCAAGCCCTTGGCGTTTGAGGTCATGCTGTTCCAGAAAACCTTTGAACGGGTGGTTCTGCCCTTCAAGAATAACCTCAGAAAGCTTGGCATTGACGTATCGGTGAGGCTGGTCGATTCGAATCAGTACGCCGAACGCTGGCGCACACGGGATTTCGATATGACCGTGGGGGTATTCCCCCAGTCAGACTCGCCAGGCAACGAGCAGCGCGGTTACTGGCATTCATCGTCATCAGACCAGGACGCCACCAGAAATCTGGCAGGCGTCCGTGATCCGGTGGTGGATGAACTGGTCGAATTCCTGATCGGGGCCCCCGATCGCGAAGAGCTTGTAAAAAGAACCCGAGCCCTGGACCGGGTTCTGCTCAATGGCCATTACGTTATACCGAACTGGTTTCTGGCCAGCGACCGCATTGCTTACTGGTCGTTCCTGAAGCGGCCTGAAACCGTCCCCAAAAACGGAGCCGATGTGAATAACTGGTGGGTCGAACGCTGACCCATGCTGCGCTCGCCTGACCCAACCCGCACGGAGCACCTATAGATGGGCGGCTACATACTAAGACGACTTGCGCTGATCATCCCGACGCTTGTGGGCATTATGTTGCTGAACTTTGTGATTGTTCAGGCAGCGCCCGGCGGGCCAGTGGAGCAGATGATCTCCGAAGTCGAGGGTTTCGGCGGGAATACCCTGGCACGGGCAAGCGGTGGCGGCTCGGAAGGCGAAATCTCATCCGGGGGCGACAGCCGCAGTTCACGGGGCCTTCCACCAGAGCTGTTGAAAGAAATTGAAGTGATGTACGGCTTCGATAAGCCCGCCCACGAGCGCTTCCTGAAGATGCTGGGGGACTACGCCACCTTCGATTTCGGGGAATCCTTCTACCGCCAGCGGACGGTCACAGAGCTGATCGTGGACAAGATGCCGGTATCCATCTCGCTCGGCCTCTGGTCCACCCTGATCATCTACCTGATCTCCATTCCTCTGGGCGTGCGCAAGGCAGTCACCGACGGCTCACGGTTCGATGTCTGGACGAGCTCCGTAATCGTGATTGGCTACGCCATTCCCGGCTTCCTGTTCGCCATCCTGCTGATTGTGCTGTTTGCCGGTGGCAGCTATCTGGATTGGTTTCCGCTCCGTGGCCTGACATCCTCCAATTTTGATGAGATGAACTGGTATCAGCAGATCGGCGACTATTTCTGGCACCTGGCCCTGCCGGTGACGGCCAACGTGATCGGCGGCTTCGCGACGCTCACGCTGCTGACGAAGAATTCGTTTCTGGACGAAATCGGTAAACAGTACGTGGTGACCGCCCGTGCTAAAGGGTTGGAAGAAAAGCAGGTGCTTTACGGCCATGTGTTTCGCAACGCCATGCTGATTGTCATCGCCAGTCTGCCGGGCGTTCTGGTGTCGCTGTTTTTCACCGGTTCGTTGTTGATTGAAGTGATCTTCTCGCTAGACGGTCTGGGGCTGCTTGGTTTCGAAGCGGCGCTGAACCGGGATTACCCGGTGGTATTCGGCACGCTCTACATTTTTACGCTGATGGGGCTGGCACTGAAGCTGATCAGCGACATCACCTACGTGCTGGTGGACCCGCGCATTGATTTTGAAAGTCGGGAGGGCGCATGACCCTGACCCCGATACAGCAGCGACGCCTGCGGAATTTTCGTAAGAACCGGCGCGGGTTCTGGTCACTGTGGATATTCCTGGTGCTATTCACTCTGTCACTGGGCGCAGAGCTGATTGCCAACGACAAACCCCTGGCGATTTCCTATCAGGGCGAGCTCTATTTTCCGGTGTTTGAAACCGTCTCAGATGAAACCTTTGGTGGTTTTCTGCCCACCGAGGCCGATTACCGGGATTCATTTGTGGCAGATTCGATAAAAGCCGACGGCTGGATGATCTGGCCCCCGATCCGGTTCAGCTACAACACCACCAATTATAATCTGGACGTACCTTCACCGGCTCCGCCCAGCGCCGTAAACTGGATAGGCACAGACGATCAGGGGCGCGACGTTGCCGCAAGGGTGATCTATGGCTTCCGTATTTCGGTACTTTTTGGTCTGACGCTCACCCTCCTGAGCTGCATCGTCGGTGTGGTCGTCGGGGCCATGCAGGGCTTCTACGGCGGCAAGGTGGATCTTATCGGGCAGCGTTTTATCGAAATCTGGTCCGGCCTGCCGGTACTGTATCTGCTGATAATCATGTCCAGCATTGTGCAGCCTAATTTCTGGTGGTTGCTCGGCATTATGCTGCTGTTCAGCTGGATGGGGCTGGTGGATGTGGTTCGCGCGGAATTTCTGCGGGCGCGGAATTTCGAATACGTAAAAGCAGCCCGGGCACTTGGCCTGAGCAACCGCAAAATCATGTTCCGGCACATTCTGCCCAACGCCATGGTCGCCACACTGACCTTTTTGCCTTTTATTCTCACGGGTGCGATCACCGGCCTGACGTCGCTGGATTTCCTTGGCTTCGGCCTGCCCTCGGGCTCACCTTCCCTTGGCGAGTTGATTGCCCAGGGCAAAGCCAATCTTCATGCACCCTGGCTGGGTATCTCCGCGTTCGTGTCGTTGTCCATCATGCTGACGCTGCTGGTGTTTGTGGGAGAAGCCGTCCGTGACGCATTTGACCCGAGAAAGAACTGATATGGCGCCATTGCTGGAAATCGACAATCTATCAATCAGTTTCGACGGTGCAGTCAAAGCCGTGGACGGACTTTCTCTGGCTATCAGAGAAGGCCAGACACTCGCGCTGGTGGGTGAAAGCGGCTCCGGAAAGTCGGTGTCAGCCCTTTCGATCCTGCGCTTACTGGATGAACGCCATGCCAGCTATCCGGCTGGCAGCATTCATTTTCAGGGCGAGAACATGCTGGCGGTCAGTGCAAAGCGTCTGAGACAGATCCGTGGCCAAAAGATAAGTATGATTTTTCAGGAGCCCATGACGTCCCTGAACCCGCTCCACACGGTCGAGAAGCAGATTAGCGAGACCCTGGCACTTCATCGTGGGCTGAGGGACGCACAGGCGCGTGCGCGTTGCATCGAGCTGCTGGAACTGGTGGGCATCCCTGCTGCGGAAGACCGCCTGTCCAGCTACCCACACCAGCTTTCCGGGGGCCAGAAGCAGCGGGTCATGATCGCCATGGCTCTGGCCAACGAACCGGATCTGCTGATCGCGGACGAGCCTACAACGGCTCTGGACGTGACCGTTCAGAAGCAGGTTCTGGAATTGCTTCGGGAGCTTCAGAAGAAGTTCGGCATGGCTATTCTGCTGATAACCCATGACCTTTCAATTGTTCGCCGCTACGCGGATCAGGTTGTGGTGATGGAGCGCGGCCAGGTCGTTGAATCGGCAACCACGGAGGCGCTGTTTGAGAACCCGCAGCATCCTTACACACGAAAACTGCTGGATGCCGAGCCGCCCGCTTCGCCCTCCGGGGTGCATCGCCGGGACGAGCCGCTTCTGGAAGTGTCCGGGCTCGATGTGCGGTTTACCACCAAACGCTCGTTATTCGGCACACCCAAAGCCTGGTTTCAAGCGGTGGATAAAAACAGCTTTTCACTGAATCGTGGTGAAACCCTGGGCATTGTGGGGGAAAGCGGCAGCGGAAAAACCACAATCGGTCATGCCCTGTTGAAGCTGACCGCCTGTACCGGCTCCATCCGGCTCTCAGGAAAAGAACTGGGGCCGCTAACCCAGAAACAGTTCCGCCCCTACCGACGCCAGATTCAGATGGTATTTCAGGACCCCTTCGGAAGCCTCAGCCCCAGAATGTCTGTGGCTGAAATCGTTCGGGAAGGCCTGGAAATTCATGCGCCCGCATCACCGGAAGAACAGGACAGACGAGTGATTGAGGCGCTGACCGATGTGGGGCTGGACCCGGAAGCCCGGCATCGGTACCCCCATGAGTTTTCCGGGGGCCAGCGCCAGCGTATCGCCATTGCCCGGGCGCTGGTGCTGCAACCGGAGCTGATCATCCTGGATGAACCCACTTCTGCCCTTGACCGAACAGTGCAGAAGCAAGTGATTCATCTGCTGAGAGATCTTCAGGAAAAATATGGTCTAAGCTATGTGTTCATCAGCCACGACCTGGCCGTGGTGCGGGCGCTCAGTCATAAACTTCTGGTTCTGAAAAATGGAAAAATTGTCGAGTACGGGGATGCCGACGACATTTTCCAAAGGCCCCAGCACGAATACACCCGGGAGCTATTGAGCGCGTCACTGTTTTACAGCTGAGCGCAAACGACATCACTACGACCAATTGAGTGTTACTTACCAGAAGCCGGTTCAGAGATAATGAACTGAACTGCATCAAAGGGAGCATTATTATGGGATTACTCAGCGGCAAAAGAGCATTGATTGTTGGCGTGGCCAGCAAACTTTCCATTGCCCACGGCATCGCGGAAGCGTTTAGCCAGCAAGGCGCCGAACTTGCGTTCACCTACCAGAATGAAAAGCTGAAACCCCGGGTCGAGAAGTTTGCAGAGAGCTGGGGCAGCAACCTGATTTTCCCCTGCGATGTTGCCAGCGATGACGAGATCGAGAACGTATTTACCGAGCTCGGCAAACACTGGGACAACATCGACATCATCGTTCACTCGGTGGGATTTGCACCAGGGGATCAGCTGAACGGCAACTTTGTAGACGTCACCACGCGGGAAGGCTTCCGGATTGCCCACGACATCAGCTCTTACAGTTTCGTTGCGCTGGCTAAAGCTGGCAAAAAGATGATGCACGAGAACAGCTCCCTGCTCACCATGAGCTATCTGGGCGCCGAAAAAGTGCTTCAGAACTACAATGTAATGGGGCTGGCCAAAGCGTCGCTGGAAGCGAACGTGCGCTACATGGCAGGCAGCCTGGGCAGGGACGGTATTCGGGTAAATGCGATTTCCGCGGGGCCCATCAGAACACTGGCCGCGTCGGGCATCAAAAGCTTCCGCCGCATGCTTGCAGAAAACGCCAGGCGGGCGCCTTTACGCCGGAATGTAACCACTGAAGAGGTGGGCAACGCAGCGGCCTTCCTGTGTTCGGATATGGCCAGCGGCATCACCGGGGAAATCATGTACGTTGACGGTGGTTTCAACATCACCGGCATGGGAGAGCTTGAGGACTGAGCTTCCGCTCTCTCGTCAGTCTTCGGACATGGCCCTCGCCACCGCGTCGACCCACTCCAGATAGGCGGTGTCGTCCGACTCCAGAATACGCAGGCCGACCAGCCATTGGCCTGCAGAAGCCGGGCGGCACCACACCACATCCACCGTCAGCTGAAACGCTGCGGACTCGCCATCCAGTTTGACCCAGGCACTGAGCAACGCCTGCTCCAGTAGCGGCTCGCGGGTCATCAGGGAAAACCCCTGTGCTGACAAATCCCGGGTTTTCGAGACCAGGCTCCTGCCCGCAGACTCATCGCTGCTCTCCGGCTCGCAGGACTCCAGTTCCAGCGTCACCTGCGCGCTGCCGGTCAACCGATATTCGGAGCGATTATCCGCCGGGGCCGATTGGTCGTCGTCGTTGCCGAAGGTGTAATCAATGTCACTCATAGCAATTTGCCCATCAAGAGTACGCTGTCACTATTTCAGTACTCTTTTTGAGTACTCTGTTAGTGTTTTCCGACCCGGATACGGCCCACCACCCGGGACAGGGTGTCATCGAATTCTGCGGCCGCTCCCAGTACCCGGACATTACCGGTCACTACCTCGTCAATCAGAGCATCCTCGATAAATTCGCGACGGTTCATACCCAGCCTGTCAACGAATACCAGCTTTCGGGAAGCGTTAATCCGGACAGCCAGTTTCAGACGCTGGGCCTCGCTGGGCGATTCCCTGTTTTCAACCACAATCCAGCCTCCAAGCTTGATCCCTTCCACCAGACCACGCGCGGCCGATTCCTTTTCCTGCCGCAGGCGCTCAGCGTCGGCATCTTCGTCTGCCTGTTTCTGCGCTTCCGCTTCAAGGCGTTGCTTTTCCTTTTCTGCGGCTTTTACCGCCTGTTCTTCTGCGTGTTTTTTCTCGGCCAACGCTTTTTCCTGCCGCAATAAGGCCGCTCTCTCCTTGGCATCCTCAGCCGCTTTTTTCCGCTGCAGCATCTGCCGGTAAAGCACATTGGACAAAGCTGTCACCGTCTCTGCCAAGACTTCGCCAAACGGTTTGATGGGCGCAAGCGGCCGCAGTACACCCTGATCAAAGTCAGCTTTGAATGTCGTCCAGGGCAACAGTCCCAGCTTGACGCCCGCGCCGTTAGTCCAGAGCACTTCCCGGGTATCCTCAAGCAACGCCAGGAAAAAACGCCTTTGCTCTTTCGCCCCGTCGCCCTCGACGTACCATTTGAACTGCATGGCCTGATAGTCCTGCTCCGGCACCGGCTCAAGACTGAGCCAGGCCGAATCCCAGGAAAACCGGTCGGGGGGTGGCAGTGCAGGCACCAGCTCAGGGGTTTCACCCCGCAGCCTTTGAACCATAACCGACTGGATACCGGCCAGTGCTGTCTCCGGCAGGGGTTCCTTATTCAGCCGGTTCCAGACGTCGATAATTCGATCACCGAGCTGCTCACCGACCGTGTAAAGACGGTTCTGATCATTGTCGGACAGCTTTGAGTCGCCAATCCACACCAGCCACTCCAGCAATTTACTGGCATGGCGCCAGTTGTCACCGTTCAGGCCGTTTTCCCAGATTATCTGCTTCAAAAGCGGGAACCAGGTATCCATTACAAACTGCACGATGGGCTCTGGCAACTGGCGACCCTTCATCGCCCGACCAATCAGCGCACGAGCTGTGTGTTCGGCCCGACGCTGCCGGGCCGCGCCCTGCTCGGTCTTGAGCAATCGCTCCCGCAGGCGCTCGGTTTGTTGCTCCCGCTTCCGGGCGTCGGCTTTCCATTGCTGACAGAAGGCCATTACCGGTTCGGTATCGCCGGCTTCGAAACACCCGGACACCTCGGCGGTCAGCGAGTCGAGCTGATCAAGAAGCATTCTTGACGATCGCCCGCCATTGGCGCTCCAGCCCCGGTGGTCCTGAAAGCTGTCGAGCCAACCCATGAGGGCGTCATTGAACACGTCGCCGCCTTCAAGATTCATCCGCCAGGCGAGAAAAAACCGCAGCCGGGCAATCCGCCTGGCAAGTTCGGGATGCAGGCCACTGGATCTGAGGAAGACGTCCATAATGCGGTCAGACACATAAGCGGCGTTGATCTGGCGAACCGACCAGGTCAGCGACACCGACCGGATCACATGACTGACCGGTTCATCCCTCTGTTCTGTCCAGCAGGACATAAGCAGTGGCGTCCAGTCACTGACTGACTCTTTTTCCGGTTTGCCCACAGGGTATGGGAGGTCGGGAACCCGAATACCCGAAATCACGTCGCCAATCCGTTTCTTGGCCTGTTCCAGCGACAGTAATTCGCCCTTGCTCTGCCTGCCTTGCTGCATCCATTCTCCGCGCGTCAGAAGCGTTGAAAAGGTGGGTTAAATAACGCAGTATAGCCACCTCACAGGGGTTTACCGCAATCTTGCCCCGCCGGGCTATTTTTTAGCTTCGCTTTCACTATGTTTTATGCATCGGGGTTGCCAGACTCAGTTATACACCATCCCCGATGGCAACGGTCAGAATCAGGGACAATACAAGCATGTCGGGTATCAAATTAGAGAATCTGAATGTGGCGAGTCAGGAACAATTAATTACCCCTGAGGCGCTAAAACAGGAATTGCCGCTGTCTGACAAAGCGGCAGACACTGTAGAAAAAGGCCGCCAGGCGATCTACAACATCATGGATGGCAAGGATCATCGTCTGTTCGTGGTTGTTGGCCCCTGCTCGATTCACGACGTCGATGCGGCTCGTGAGTACGCGCAAAAGCTCAAGACACTGGCGGACGAGTTGAGCGATACCCTGCTGATCGTCATGCGCGTTTATTTCGAGAAACCCCGCACAACCGTGGGCTGGAAAGGCCTGATCAACGACCCCCACCTGAACGATACGTTTGATATTGAACAGGGCCTTCACATTGGTCGCCGACTCCTCCTGGACATCTCCGAGCTGGGCCTGCCCACGGCAACGGAAGCGCTTGATCCAATTTCACCGCAGTATCTGCAGGACACCATTTCATGGTCCGCCATAGGTGCCCGCACAACGGAGTCGCAGACGCACCGCGAGATGAGCAGCGGTCTTTCCATGGCCATCGGTTTCAAGAACGGCACGGACGGCAGCCTCGATGTAGCGGTTAACGCCATGAACTCTGTCTCTCACCCGCACAGTTTCCTGGGAATCAACCAGCAGGGACAGGTAGCCATTATCCGCACCCGCGGAAATAACTACGGTCATGTGGTTCTGCGTGGCGGTGGCGGCAAGCCGAACTACGACTCTGTGAACGTGGCTTTGTGCGCACAGGCTCTTGAGAAAGCCAACCTGCGCTCGTCCATCATGGTGGACTGCAGCCACGCGAACTCCAGCAAAGATCCGGCAATCCAGCCAATGGTCATCCAGGACATCACCCATCAGATCCTTGACGGCAACCAGACCATTCAGGGCCTGATGGTGGAAAGCCACCTGAACTGGGGCAGCCAGTCGATTCCTGACAATCTTGACGACCTGAAGTACGGCGTGTCCGTTACAGACGCCTGCATCGATTGGGAAACCACCGAAAAGGCATTGCGGGGAATGCGTGACAAGCTAAAGGATGTACTTCCCGGGCGCAAAACCCAGGCTTGATTCTTACGATTTATTCGGTCCGATCGCTGGGTTGCATTGGCAAGCCTGCAACCCAGTCAAGACTGCTGCGCAAGGCCACCACATGGCCGATAATCACCAGCGTTGGCGGCGAAACAATCTGACTCTCGACCCGCTCCACAATCGTGGACAGATTACCCACTACCACTTTCTGCTCAGGGGTTGTACCCCGTGAAACCAGCGCGACCGGCATATCAGGGGTCATACCGTGAGCAATCAGTTGCCGGCAAATGATCGGCAGCCCGACCAGCCCCATATAAAACACCAGCGTCTGATTATTCTGAACAAAGTCTTTCCAGGGCAGATCGCAGGTGTCGTTCTTCAAATGACCGGTCACGAAGCGGACAGACTGGGCATGATCGCGATGGGTCAGTGGAATACCCGCGTATGCCGCGCAGCCTGAGGCCGCAGTGATGCCCGGTACCACCTGGAATCGCACACCGGCGGCGGCCAGGGTCTCAAGTTCCTCGCCACCGCGACCAAAAATAAACGGATCTCCGCCCTTCAGTCGAACCACTCTTTTGCCCTGCTGAGCAAGCTCAACCAAACGGTGATTGATCTGATCCTGCGGCAGTGTGTGGTTGGCGCGCTGTTTTCCAACGTGGATTTTCTCCGCCGCATCAGGGATGAGCGATAGAATTTCCGGAGACACAAGGCGGTCGAAAAGCACAACTTCTGCGCTCTGAATCAGCCGCCAGGCCTTGAGCGTCAGTAGTTCCGGATCACCGGGGCCAGCACCGACCAGCGCCACCTCACCTTCAGAGCTGTTGGGGTTATCGGTGACCGGATTTTTCCTGTAACGAACCGGGGCCGGCTTGGCCCCTATGCACTTCCATGGTGCGTCACTTGCTCTATCACTATCATTCATTGGATCTTTTCCATACCCCCCATGTAGGGTTTCAGAGCCTCAGGCACCAGAATACTGCCGTCTTCCTGCTGGTAATTCTCAAGCACGGCAATCAATGCCCTGCCCACCGCCAGACCTGACCCGTTCAGGGTGTGGACTGGCTCCGGTTTTTTGGTTTCCGGGTTACGCCATCTTGCATGCATGCGACGTGCCTGAAAATCACGGGCATTGGAGCAGGAGGAAATTTCCCGGTATTTGCCCTGCCCCGGCAGCCAGACTTCCAGATCATAGGTGCGGGCGGCGGCAAAGCCCATGTCACCGCCGCACAGATCCACAAGGCGATAAGGAAGTTCCAGCAGCTGCAACACCTTTTCGGCATGGCCGGTCAGGGCTTCAAGGGCCGCCTCTGACTCATCGGGCCGAACGATCTGAATCAGCTCCACCTTGTCGAACTGGTGCTGGCGGATCATGCCCCGGGTATCACGTCCATAAGAGCCGGCTTCGCTGCGGAAGCAAGGCGTATGACACACCATTCTGAGCGGCAACTCATCCTCCGCGAGAATGGTATCGCTTACCAGGTTGGTAACCGGAACTTCCGCCGTGGGAATCAGGTAAAGCGGATTATCGCCTTCCATCCGAAACAGGTCTTCTTCAAATTTCGGAAGCTGTCCGGTGCCGTAAAGCGTGGTTGCATTCACCAGATAGGGGACATACGTCTCCAGGTAACCATGCTCTTCGGTATGGAGGTCAATCATGAACTGGGCCAGCGCCCTGTGAAGGCGGGCAACGGGGCCTCGCATCACCGCAAAACGGGAATGGGCAAGGCGGGTCGCGGCTTCAAAATCCAGGCCACCGAGCTGCTCGCCCAGGGCCACATGATCTTTGGGCTCGAACGTAAACGATCTGGGCTCGCCCCAGTGGCGGACTTCCACATTGTCGTCTTCGCTGGCGCCCTCCGGTACGCCTTCATCAGGCACATTGGGAATGGTGGCCAGAAACCCGTTCAGTTCTTCCTGCAAGACCTTCAGCTCGTCTTCCGCCGCTGACCGTTCACCCTTTAACTGCTCTACCTCGTCCCGCAACGGCTGGATATCCTCGCCTGCCGCTTTGGCTTTCCCGATCGATTTGGACCGGCGGTTCTGTTCACTCTGAAGGTTTTCCGTCTTTACCTGAAGAGCGCGACGACGCTCTTCCAGCTGGTCAAAAGTGGCCCTGTCAAAAGCGAAGTGTTTGACCTGCAACCGACGGGCGATTTCTTCAGTCTGCGAGCGAACACGTTTGGGATCGAGCATGATTATCCTGAGTTTGTCGTTTCTGATAAAAGTTCGGTCTGATGACACCTAATATGACTGCGCATTATACCTTTGACGGGGCTTGTGACTACACACCAGGGCCCGGAACGGGCCGGAATTCAGTCTTGCGGATAGCGTTTTTGCGCGCTGCTGCGGTTTTTTTCGTCCAGTCGGTCGCGTTTTTCAGCCAGTTTGATTTCCAGCCCGCGCGACAGCGGCTGGTAGTAACGGCGCTGGTGAATCGCTTCCGGAAGATAGGACTCCCCGGCCGCGAAGCCGTCTGGCTCGTCGTGGGCGTACCGGTACTCACTGCCGTGCCCCATGCTCTTCAGCAGCTTGGTGGGCGCGTTGCGCAGATGTACCGGCACCTCATAGTCCGGGTCGCTCCGGATGTCGGCCATACACTGGTTGAACGCGTTATACACGGCGTTACTTTTCGGCGACATCGCCAGATAGGTAACGGCCTGAGCAAGGGCAAGCTCGCCTTCCGGCGACCCGAGCCGCTCCTGAGCCTGCCAGGCGTCCATGGCAAGCTGTAATGCCCGGGGATCAGCATTGCCAATATCCTCGCTGGCAATACGGACCAGGCGCCTGGCAACGTAAAGCGGATCGCACCCGCCATCAAGCATCCGGCACAGCCAGTAGAGCGAACCGTCCGGGTCTGACCCCCTGACAGATTTATGCAGCGCAGAAATCTGGTCGAAGAAAACGTCACCGCCCTTGTCGAAGCGCCTCAGGCTGGTTTGTAACACCTGCTCAAGATGGTCCGGGGATATTCTGTCCTGGCCGTCTGAATCCGGTTCAGCAAGATCGGTCGCCACCTCCAGAATATTCAACGCCCGGCGGGCATCCCCGCCAGCGGCTGCGGCGACCATCTCCAGAACATGGTGATCAACCCTGATCTTGCCCTTCAGGCCCTGCCCGGACGCCAGCGCCCGGTCGAGAAGTTCGATCAGTTCGGCATCGGTCAGGTTTTTAAGAACGTAAACCCGCGTTCGGGACAACAGCGCGCTGTTCAGTTCGAAAGAGGGATTTTCTGTGGTGGCGCCGATAAAAATAAACGTGCCATCTTCGATATGCGGTAAAAATGCGTCTTGCTGGCTTTTGTTGAAACGGTGGACTTCGTCCACGAACAACAGAGTGTCCCTGCCTTCCGAGCGCTTTCGGTCTTTCGCCCGGTCAACGACAGCCCGGATGTCTTTTACACCACTGAGCACGGCTGAAAGCGTCTCAAAGCTCAGCTCACTCAGATTCGCCAGTAGCCGGGCAAAGGTGGTCTTGCCGACCCCAGGCGGCCCCCAGAGAATCATGGAGTGAAGCTGGCGCTGCTCCACCGCGCGGCGAAGTGGCTTGCCGGGGCCAACCAGATGGCCCTGGCCAACATACTCATCAAGACTGTTCGGGCGCATCCGCGCCGCCAGAGGCTGAAAACCGGTTGCAGCCTCGAACAGACTCTCCTGCATCAGGGGCCGTCCCGAATCACATCCACGGTGTCGGGGTATTCGAGTGTAAAAGCGCTATCAGCGATGGTTCCGTTCACCTGAATATTATGAAAGCTCAGAACACTCAACTGGGACAGCGAATCCTGCATGCGCATTTCCTGAAGCTCGCCACCGGAGAAGGTAAGCCGGAGCGATACGAACAATGAATCCTGGTCCCTGGGCTCCAGCGTGAACTCCCGGTTTGTCTCCCCCAGCTTTGTGCCAGAGACCTTGAAGCTCTCGTCCAGATTATCAACTTCCCCGCTCAGCAGCAGAGCGGGCGTGGATGCAACCCGGTTGTCCAGTTCCTGGACCGTCACCTGCTCCAGGTCCGGATCATAGACCTCAACGTTGCTGCCATCGCTGGCAATGAACTGAGAATGGGGTGACGTTGTCTCCCAGTAGAACAGGCCAGGCCGCTTTGCTTTCAACTGCCCCCGGGTTTCCTGAACCTCATTGCCAGTTTCATTTACCACGATCTGAATAAAACCTGCCTCGAATGATTTGTATCCTTCGAGAAGGCCCGCAAGCTCGGCCGCCGGATTGTCAATGCTCTCTTCCGCGCTCAATGTCGATGCCGGAAACACCAGCAACGCCCATACCAAAAAAGCCGGCAGCAAACGAAAACCTTTCATAAGCTCTATCACAAATAATCTCCTAGTCTCTGGGTGGCGGCGCCACCAACACTTCACGTGCACCATTGTTGCCAGCCGAGCTGACAACACCTGAGGCTTCCATGGCTTCGACCAGATTGGCCGCCCGGTTGTATCCGATTTTGAATTTACGCTGCACCGACGAAATCGAGACCCGGCGGCCTTCGGTGACGAAGGCGACCGCCTCGTCAAACAAGGCATCGCCTTCGTTGTCGCCACCGCCTTCACTAAAGCTGGGCACACCGGGCAGATTTTCTCCCTCTGCGCCATTAAGCACGTCGTCCACATAGATGGGTTCCCCACGGGCTTTCCAGGCACTGACTACCCGATGAACCTCATCATCGTCCACAAACGCCCCGTGGACCCGCACAGGCAAGCCTGAACCGGGCGGCAGATACAACATGTCGCCATGGCCGAGCAGCTGCTCTGCGCCGCCCTGATCCAGTACCGTGCGGGAATCGATTTTCGACGAGACCTGAAACGATATACGGGTTGGAATGTTGGCCTTGATCAGGCCCGTAATGACATCAACGGACGGGCGCTGAGTAGCCAGAATCAGGTGAATACCTGCTGCGCGTGCCTTCTGGGCAATCCGGGCAATAAGCTCTTCTACTTTTTTGCCGACAATCATCATCATGTCGGCAAATTCGTCAATCACGACCACAATGGACGGCAGGGTTTCCAGCTCCGGACGCTCCTGCTCGTCGTTGGCAAGATACTCGTCCGGCTTCCATATCGGGTCGAGAATGGGCTCACCCGCTGCCACGGCATCCCTGATCTTACGGTTATACCCGGCAAGGTTCCGGACACCAAGGCTCGCCAGCAGCCGATAACGCCGCTCCATCTCCGCAACACACCAACGTAAGGCATTGGCGGCATCCTTCATATCGGTGACGACCGGGGCCAGCAGGTGGGGAATACCATCGTAAATGCTCAGTTCCAGCATCTTCGGGTCCACCATAATAAAGCGGACCTCTTCGGGTGTGGCCTTGAGCAGCATGCTCAGAATCATGGCATTCACCCCCACCGATTTACCGGAACCGGTGGTCCCCGCAACCAGCAAGTGCGGCATCTTGGAGAGATTGGCCACCATCGGATTACCACCGATATCGTTACCCAGGGCCAGTGTCAGTGCAGATGACGCCTCCTGAAACACTTTCGCATTCAGTACCTCACTGAGCCGGACCATTTCCCGTTCTTCATTGGGTATTTCGATGCCGACCACGGATTTGCCGGGAATCACTTCCACTACACGGACACTGAGCACCGCCAGGGACCGGGCCAGATCTTTTGCCAGATTGGATATCTTGCTGACTTTTACGCCCGCCGCCGGCTTTATCTCAAAACGGGTGATGACCGGGCCGGGGTTTACTTCGACCACCTCCACCGTCACCCCGAAATCCGCCAGCTTCTCTTCCAGCAGGCGGGACATATGCTGCAGGGACTCTTCCGAATACCCCCTTTCCTTGCGTTCCTCCGGTGGGTCCAGCAAGGAAATGGGCGGTATCGGGCTCTCAACATCTTCGAGCAGTGATCCCTGCTTGTCAGACGTTTTTTTGCCGTTTGTCTGCTCCTCCCGTTTGAAAGGCGCAATCTTCAGGGACTTTGAAGGCTTGCCCGCTTTACCCGCCGGAGCATTCCCCGTCGGAGGATTCCACGTCGGTTCGGCGGGCGCACCGGTATCCCGGGAGCTGAAACTTTCAAGCCGCGGCTGATCGCTAGCAGAATCGGCAGAGGAGAAACCGTCAATAGCCGGTTCTACTCGTTCTCTGGGAGTGGGCTTGGGCGCTTTACCGGACCCCGGAATCAGCCTTTTCCACCAGGGCGCCTTCCGCACCGCCGGATAAAGGGTGACTTCGTCATTAACAATGGGCGGTTCAGGCTTCGGCCGGGCTTTGGGCACAGGTTTCTGGTCCGGTGCTTTGTTGTCAGCCGACCGGCCCTTGCCATATTTACGGACAAAATTCGCAAGGCCATTTCCGAACCTGAGAGTAGCCGCGCCAATGCGGTCCATCAGCCAGAACCAGGACAGACCAGTACTGACGGTGAGCGCAAACAGAAAAATGGAAATAAGCAGCAGTGTTGTGGCTGGCAGATTGAAAAAGCGCACCATGGCCTCGGACACGGATGCCCCCAGCACGCCCCCGGACGATTCACCGAGACCAAATACTGAATAAAGAGACAACAGGCTGGTTGCCGAAAGCAGAATCAGCAGAAAACCGCCAAAACGCACCAGAAACAGGGGAATGTGGGGGTCGATAGGCTTGCTACGGAGTCGGATAAGCATCAGGGCATAGCCGGCCACCATAACCGGAAACAGAAAAGCCACATCCCCGAAAAAGTCACGCAGGAGGCTGGCAAGCCAGGCGCCGGAGCGGCCCGCATGGTTCTGTACCGCCGTCTCGTGGCCGATCGACGCCCAGCCGGGGTCTGACGGGCTGAAGGTGACCAGCGCCATGCCGAGATAGATACACAGCGCAACCAGTGCGATAACACTGCCTTCCCGTGCACCCTGCGACACAAATCGGCGAAATCTCTCCTGCTTGGCGGAGAGATCCTGATTTTTCTTCGCTTTTTCGCTTTCAGCCATGAATGCTCAGACGGTTCCCTGATGATGATTTTCCAGCACCTCAAACCCTCTCTGAAGATCGGTTTTGAGATCAGCCACAGCTTCAATCCCGACCGAAATCCGGATCAGATTTTCGGTAATGCCCGCCTGCTCTTTGTCTTCATCAGAAAGGCGGCCATGGGTTGTGGTGGCAGGATGGGTGATGGTGGTTTTCACGTCTCCCAGGTTCGCCGTGATCGAAATCATCCGGGTGGCATCGATAAACGCCCAGGCCTGTTCCCGGCCGCCCTTTACCCGGAACGACAACACCCCGCCAAAGCCGCTCTGCTGTTTTTTCGCCAGCGCATGCTGCGGATGGCTGGTAAGCCCGGCGTAATAGACTGCTTCCACTGTGTCCTGCGTTTGCAGCCATGCGGCCAACTCTAACGCATTGTCACAATGGGCGCGCATACGAATTGGTAAGGTTTCCAGGCCTTTCTGAAACACCCATGCGTTAAACGGGCTCATGGTCGGGCCAGCCGAGCGCAGGAATCCGTAGACTTCTTCCATCAATTTAGTCGAACCGACAACGGCGCCGCCGACACAGCGGCCCTGACCATCAAGATACTTGGTGGCCGAATGAATAATGATGTCCGCGCCCTGCTCCAGTGGCCTTTGTAATACCGGTGTACAAAAACAGTTGTCTACCACAAACAGGGCATTATGGCTGTGGGCAAGCTCCGCCAGCTTTTCCATGTCCGCCACTTCACAGAGCGGATTGGACGGCGTTTCTATGAAAATCATCCGGGTTTCCGGCCGTACGGCCGCTTCCCATTCATCCTGGTCGGTAAGCTTTACAAAGGATGTGTCTACGCCGAAACGTGCCAGATATTTCTGAAACAACACATTGGTAGTGCCGAAAACGCCCCGTGAGCAGATGACGTGGTCACCGGCATTCAGCAGTGCCATGCAGGTTGACAGAATCGCAGACATACCGGACGAGGTTGCCACCGCCTTCTCTCCGCCTTCCATGGCGGCAAGGCGGGCTTCGAACGCCTGAACCGTGGGATTGGTAAACCGGCTGTAGATATTGCCGGGCTCCTCTCCGCCAAATCTTGCCGCCGCCTGAGCAGCGCTGGTGTAAACAAAACTGGACGTCGGGAAAATGGCGTCACTGTGCTCCAGTTCACCAGTGCGGATCTGTCCGGCCCTGACGGCAAGCGTATCCACGGACATGCCTTCAAGATCCGATTCGGGGATCAAGACATGCTGGTCGCGGTAATGGGTCATGGACTACTCCTGTTGAGACTGCCCCGATTTCAATCTTCGTCGTTATAGAGATCAATGATGCCGTTGTCGGATGAATCGCCGGAATCCTGGCTAAAGCGTTGCTGGTCGTTTCTCGCGGCCTCAAGCTTATTGAGGTAAGCGGCATCGACATCGCCGGCGATATACTCGCCGGTAAACACCGAACATTCCCAGCCTTCAATCTCCGGGTTTACATCATTAACACAGGCAATAAGATCCTCAAGATCCTGATACAGCAGCCAGTCGGCGCCGATCATCTTGCCGATCTGCTCCACGCTCTGGTCGTGTGCAATCAGCTCGTTCACCGACGGCATATCAATACCGTAAACGTTCGGGTAACGCACGGGGGGCGCGGCTGAGGCAAAATACACCTTGCGGGCGCCTGCATCCCTGGCCATCTGGACAATTTCCTTACAGGTGGTCCCCCGTACAATGGAGTCATCCACCAGCATCACGTTCTTGTCCCGGAATTCCAGGTCAATGGGGTTGAGCTTCTGGCGCACTGATTTCTTGCGCATTTTCTGGCCGGGCATAATGAACGTTCGGCCAATGTAGCGGTTCTTGATAAAGCCTTCGCGGAATTTCACCCCCAGCCGGTGAGCCATCTGCATGGCCGATGTGCGGCTGGTGTCCGGTATCGGCATCACCACGTCAATGTCGTGGTCGGGATTTTCCCTCAGCACTTTCTCCGCGAGAGTTTCGCCCATGCGCAGGCGTGCTTTGTAAACCGAAACCTTATCGATAATCGAATCCGGCCGTGCAAAGTAAACGTGCTCGAAAATGCAGGGGTAAAGGTGCGGGTTCTCTGCACACTGCTGGGTATACAGGGTGCCGTCGGTTTCAATGTAAACCGCCTCGCCCGGCGCAATATCCCGAACCAGTTTGAAGCCCACAGCATTCAGAGCCACGCTCTCCGAGGCAATCATATACTCATCGCCCCGGTCGGTATGACGCACACCAAAGCAGGCCGGACGAATACCGTTGGGATCACGGAAACCGACAATGCCGTAGCCCGTGATCATCGCAATCACCGCGTAGGCACCCTTGCAGCGCTGATGAACAGACCGGACCGCGGCAAAAATGTCATCCTTGGTGGGGTCAAGTTTACCCAGTTTCTGCAACTCGTGGGCAAAGACGTTCAGCAGGACTTCGGAATCCGAATTGGTGTTGATATGGCGAAGGTCGGTGCGGAAAAGATCACGGCTCAGCTCATCTGCGTTGGTCAGATTGCCGTTGTGGGCCAGCGTGATGCCGTAGGGGCTGTTGACATAAAAGGGCTGGGCTTCGGCTGAGCTTGCGCTGCCAGCCGTGGGGTAGCGCACATGGCCAATGCCCACGTTGCCGACCAGACGTCGCATGTGCCGGGTGCGGAAAACGTCCCGGACAAGGCCGTTATCCTTGCGCAGAAAAAACCGCTCATCCTGGAATGTAACAATACCCGCTGCGTCCTGGCCCCGGTGTTGTAGAACGGTCAGCGCATCGTAAAGCGACTGATTGACGTCAGAGGTACTGACTATGCCGATGATGCCACACATGGCTACGGTATTCTCCCAAGCGATTAAACTGAATGTTAACGGGACGCAGGTGAAGGTTCCAGGGCGTCATCCGGTTGCAGATCGACGGGAATATCCATGTCCCCTCCGGCCGGGCCAAGAAACCGGGCAAATTCGTCGCCCAGGGTTCTTCTCGACCAGTCTTCCACCACCGCGAGGTGATTGATCATGACCGATGTGCGCCACCAGGTGTCTTCAGCCAGTGGCGTGTAACGGGTAAACGCAATGCCCACAATGACCACCACCAGACCGCGCAAGAGCCCGAAGCCCATTCCAAGCACCCGGTCCGTCGCCGACAGCCCGGTGGCCCGCACCAGATGCCCGATCATGTTGTTGATCAGTGCCCCCACAATCAGGGTACCAAAAAAAAGGATGGCAAAAGCCGCAATCAGGCGCACAAGCGGTGTTTCCACTGTGCTTTCCAGAAGTGACTGCATTTGCGGGTGGAAGGTGCGCGCCAGGATGAAGGCGACTACCCAGGTCACCAGTGAAAGCGCTTCCTTGACGAAGCCACGCTTCAGACTGATGAGTGTCGATACCGCTATCACGGCTATGAGGACCCAATCGATCCAGATCAGCGCTTCCATTTAAAACCCGGTGCAAATTAGGAAGCGCGGATTCTATCAGGAAACGTCACCTGACCAAACCGCACTTTTGGGAATCGGTGCCGCCCGCGGACGATTACTTTCCGCCGGACGTGACGAGGCTATTGAGCCCAAAGGCTTTGTCGAGAACCAGCTTGGCTTTTTCCGCTTCTGCTTTTTCAGCGAACGGGCCGCTGAACACGCGGGTAAGCTCGGAGTCGCCACGAGAAATACGCTGCAAATGGGAACTGTAGCCTTTTGCCCGAACCTTCTCTCGCAGCCGGGTGGCATTCCCGTCACTACCGAAGCTGCCCAACTGAACCACCCAGGCGCCCTCAAGTGACCGGCTAAACTCTGCAGAAATCGGTTCATTGTCGGTAGACTGGGAGTTTTCTGATGTTTGAGCGGATTCTGAGGTATCGACAGACCCAAGATCGCCAGAAGATTCAGTGGCAACAACGGCTTCGGGCGGAGCCGGCGCCTCAGTGGGCACGTCAGCCGCTGCAGCCTCTTCAGTGGTGTTGTTGAGTTCTTCGATGCGATATTCGGGGGGCTCGGTGGTTTCCGGCTCCGGCATCTCTACTTCGGGAAATGGCGGCTCTTCAGGAATCTGAATAGTACTGGTTTCACGCTCCGAGTGAGGCTCGTCAAACATGATGGGCACGAAAATCACGGCCAGAGAAACCAATACCAGTGCGCCGATGATGCGCTGTTTCAATCCGTTCACGTTGAGCTTCCCCTGTTGATGCCGGTATTTCTGTGGTATCGCCTTGCAGGGCTGATACTACCCGCCACAGTCCCGGAACTCAAAACATCCGCGGAGGTATGACGAAGATTTAAGACTCGGCTACATCAATATCTCTCGAGCCGCGGCCACAGTGAAAAAAGAACCAAAAATCAGCACCATGTCGCTTTCCCGGGCCTCAGACAGCGCAGCCGATACAGCCTCTGCGACCGACCCTGAACAACCACAGCTCGCCGCGTTATTCCGCATGCTCATTCTGGACGTCAATTCATCGCAGCCCAGCCCCCGCGGCACATCCAGCGCGGCAGGAAACCACTGATCTACCTGCTTTGCCATAGCGGCCGTCACGTTTTCTACGTCTTTATCAGCCAACGCCCCGTAAACCGCAAGAACCCGCTGCCCCGGCTTTCGGATGGCGCTGATTCGAGCGGACAGCCACCGCGCGGCGTGGGGATTATGTCCCACATCGGCAATCACCAGAGGCGATTCACCCAATCGCTCGAATCGACCGGCCAGCGACAGATTGCCGAGCGTATGTTCTATCACCCCTGCAGGCAGCTCCGGCTCCAGCATTCGTATGGCGACCACTGCTGCGGCCAGGCTGTTCACCGGCAAACCCAGATCCGGTAACCTGATACGAGTCGGGTCGCCGTCAATCTCCAGCCGGGTTGCAGCGTCCTGCCCGGAGGAGCGTGCAAGCTGATAGCCCGCGCCGGGGCGAAGCAGGCGGATATTCTGGGCGCTGGCCTGCTGAAGCACCGAACGAGGCGCATCAATATCCGCAAATATCGCGGGTCGGTTGGGTCGCAATATACCGGCTTTTTCAAATCCAATCGTTTCAACGTCGTTACCCAAAAACGCCATATGGTCTAGATCCACGGACGTAATGATCGCCAGATCGGCATCCAGAATATTGACCGCATCCAGGCGCCCGCCAAGACCGACTTCAAGAACCCAGTCATCAACACCAGACTCATTAAAAACCACAAACGCCGCGAGGGTGCCAAACTCGAAATAGGTCAGCGAAACCGCACCACGGGCCGATTCTACAGATTCAAAAGCACGGACAAGGGTGTCGTCGGATACGTCTTTGCCATTGATACGCACCCGCTCGTTGTACTGGTGCAGATGAGGCGACGTGTAGGCCCCTGTCGTTCTGCCAGCGCAGGCCAGCAGATGTTCGAGGGCGACAACGGTGCTGCCTTTGCCATTGGTTCCGCCAACGGTGAGAATTCGCGCACGGGGATTGCGGCGAAACAATCGCCTGAAAACGACCATTACCCGATCAAGGCCAAGGTCAATTTCCGTTGGATGGATCGATTCGAGGTAAGTCAGCCAATCCGCAAGGGGGGCACCCTCGCCCGGTGCCGCAGGCAACCGGGCGAGGTGATCATTCGATGGGGACATCGACATCCGGTTTCTCGGACACTTCAAATTCGATGGGCTGTTCTTTCGCAGTCTGCTCAAAGCCACAGAATTTGGCCAGCAGCGCCGCGATGCGTTCACGCATCTGATGCCGGTGCAGAATCATATCGATCGCACCATGTTCAAGCAGAAATTCACTGCGCTGGAAGCCTTCCGGCAGTTTCTCGCGAACCGTCTGTTCGATAACCCGCGGCCCGGCAAACCCGATCAGGGCATAGGGCTCGGCAATATTGAGGTCACCCAGCATTGCCAGGCTGGCCGACACGCCACCGAAAACCGGGTCGGTCATTACCGAGACATAGGGAATGCCTTCCTGTTTCATGCGCTCCAGAACGGCAGCCGTTTTGGCCATTTGCATCAGCGAAATAATAGCTTCCTGCATCCGGGCGCCGCCACTGGCGGAGAAACATACCAGTGGAATACGCTCTTCCAGACACACGTTCGCCGCCCGAACAAACCGCTCGCCCACAACCTGTCCCATGGAACCGCCAAGGAACTTGAATTCGAACGCCACAGCAACCAGCGGAATATCCATAGCCGTGCCCCGCATTGCCACCAGAGCGTCTTTTTCTCCCGTGGCTTTCTGGTTCTGGATAAGACGGTCTTTATACCGCTTGCTGTCTTTGAATTTCAGGCGGTCCCAGGGTTCCAGTTCGGCACCGATCTCTTCACGGCCATCAGGGTCGAGAAAGACATCCAGCCGACGACGGGCCGTGATCCGCAGGTGGTGATTGCACTTGGGGCAGACATCAAGGTTCTTGTCCAGCTCAGGTTTGTAGAGAAAAGCGTTGCACTTCGGGCATTTTTTCCACAAACCTTCCGGTACACCCACTCTCTGCTTGGATTCCGAGCGAATCTTGCTCGGCATGATTTTATCCAGCCAGTTACTCATGGTCTTATCCTATCCCGTGATCCCCTCTCTAGCGTTCCAGTCAGGAGGTCAGATTGTCCAACGCCTCACGCATCGGTTGAAGCAGATCGGTCAGCGCACGCTTCAGCTTTTCCGGATCGGCCTGATTGCGGGCTATTGTATCCACCAGAACACTGCCAACAATTACACCATCGGATACCCGCCCGACCGCAGCCGCCGTTTCGGCGTCGCGAATACCAAACCCGACACCGACCGGAAGGGCCGTCAGTTCGTGGATGTGGGCAACTTTAGCCGCCACTTCATCGATATCGATTTTGCCTGATCCGGTGACACCCTTGAATGAAACATAGTACACATAACCGGAACAGTGTTGGCTGATTGACCGAATCCGGTCGTCCGTGGTGGTCGGAGCCAGCAAAAATATAGCATCCAGATCGCGCTCAGTGAACAGCGGCGCTACTTCGTCTGCTTCTTCAGGAGGCAGATCGACCGTCAGGATGCCGTCAACACCTGCGTCTTTCGCGGTGTTGGCGAACTGCTCATAACCCATGGCCTCCATGGGGTTGAGGTAGCCCATCAATACAATGGGCGTGTGCTCATCTTTTTCCCGAAAGGTTTTCACCATGGCGACAACCTGGCGCAAAGACGTGCCGTGGACCAGCGCCCGCTCGCAGGCCAACTGAATCACCGGGCCATCCGCCATGGGGTCAGAAAACGGCACCCCAAGCTCGATGATGTCGGCACCGGCAGCCACCAGCGTGTGCATCAGGTCAACCGTCAGGTCCGGATGCGGATCGCCTGCGGTGATATAGGGAATTAAAGCTTTCCGACCCTGGGCTTTGAGGGATTTTAGAACCCCTTCAATTCGACTCATGCGTTCTCCTGTTGATCCTTTACTGCCGTTACATCTCGATGCCATCGAGCTTTGCGATGGTCTGGATATCTTTATCACCGCGGCCAGACACGTTGATCACCACCACCTGATCCTTGTCCATGGTGGCTGCGAGCTTGATGGCGTAAGCGACCGCATGGGCGGTTTCGAGGGCAGGCATAATGCCCTCCACCCGGGTAAGTTTCCGGAAACCGTCCAACGCCTCATCGTCCGTTACCGAGACATAATGTGCACGCCCGATATCCTTCAACCAGCTATGCTCCGGCCCCACGCCAGGGTAGTCCAGACCGGCACTGACCGAGTGTGTTGCGGCAATCTGGCCGTTTTCATCTTCCATCAGATAGGTTCGGTTGCCGTGCAGAACACCCGGTCGACCAGCGCTCAGGGGCGCCGCATGCTGACCGGTTTCAATACCGAGACCGCCTGCTTCCACGCCATACATCTGAACGGACTCATCAGTCAAAAACGGGTAGAACATACCGATCGCGTTGGAACCGCCGCCCACACAAGCTACCAGTGCGTCAGGCAGCTTGCCTGCCTGTGCCAGACACTGTTGACGCGTTTCCCGCCCGATCACTGACTGAAAATCCCGCACCAGCAGAGGATAGGGATGCGGCCCGGCAACGGTACCGATGATGTAGAAAGTATCGTCAACATTCGCTACCCAGTCGCGCATGGCATCGTTCATGGCGTCTTTGAGGGTTCTGGTGCCGCTCTGGACGGTGTGGACCGTCGCGCCCAGGAGCTTCATGCGGAAAACGTTGAGGGACTGGCGCTGCACATCCTCGGCCCCCATAAACACGTGGCATTCAAGGCCGAGGCGGGCGCACACAGTCGCCGTGGCCACACCGTGCTGCCCCGCACCGGTTTCTGCAATCACCCGCTTTTTGCCAAGAAAGTTGGCTAACAAGGCTTGCCCGATGGTGTTGTTAATTTTGTGAGCGCCGGTGTGGTTCAGGTCTTCTCGCTTCAGCCAGATCTGGGCACCGCCGGATTCCCGGGACAGACGCTCTGCGAAATACAGAGGAGAAGGACGCCCCACATAATGGGCAAGATCCTTGTCGAATTTGGCCTGAAACTCCGGATCGTTCTTCAGCCGTTTGTATTCTTTCTCCAGGGTCATCAACGAATCGAACAGAGTTTCGGACACGAATCGGCCACCGTAGGCACCGAAGTGACCTCGCGCATCTGGAAGCGCACTCAACATTTCTTCAGTCAGTTTCATCGACACGGTGTACCTCACTTATAAAGTCAGTCATTTTGGCGGCGTGTTTGATGCCTTTACTACTCTCTACCCCACCGCTTACGTCGACGCCCCACGGGCGGACTTGTTCGACAGCGTCGGCTACGGTATCAGAAGCCAGCCCACCGGCCAATATCAAGGGAAGCGGGCGCACAGCTGGAATCAGATCCCAGTTGAATGACTGGCCGGTACCGCCGAACTTATCCGCAACCCAGGCGTCAACAAGAAGCCCGCTGGCCCGGAAATAGTCCTGGAAGGCCCGCTCAATATCGCCCCGGGCGCGGACCCTGATCGCCTTGATCCACCGGGCAGAGAAACTCTCGCAAAATTCCGGGGTTTCATCGCCATGGAACTGCAGAAGGTCCAGTGGAACCCTCGACAGCACTGCTTCAACATATTCGCGATCAGGATTAACAAACAGGCCGGTGGCCACCACAAAAGGCGGGACGGAGCGCAGCAGTTCAGCTGCCACCTCAATGGACACACTTCTGGGACTGGGCCCATAAAAGACAAAACCGACCGCATCTGCCCCAGCATTGGCGGCGGCAGCCACGTCTTCCGGCCGGGTAAGCCCACAGATTTTGATCCGTGTTCTCATATCAGTTTCGCTGCTTGCGATAAATGTATGTTGGTTTGATCGGGTGGTTCTCTTCATCGCCGAACCAGGGGACTGCGAACGCCGGCCCGCATTCAGCGGCAGGAATGCCGAACTCATCCGGATAGCCTACATCGACAAGATAAAGGCCATGAGGCGGCGCAGTCACCCCTGCAAGCCGTCGATCTCTGGACTCAAGTATCTCATGAATCCATTCGGCACGCTTATGATCCATGCCAACAGCGATCAACGCGCCCGCAATATTGCGAACCATATGATGAAGAAACGCATTGGCTTGTACGTCCAGAATCACAAACTGGCCTTTCCGGGTAACCCTGATAGCCTCCAGAAAGCGGACAGGCGAGCGGGACTGACAGCCTGCCGCGCGAAACGCAGAAAAATCGTGTTCACCAGCCAGATACTGGGCGGCTTGGTGCATTCGCCCGGCATCCAGGGGTCGGTACACCCATGAAACCTGGCCTTGCTGTATGCCCGGCCGAACGGCGTTGCTCCAGATGATGTATCGGTAACGCCGGTAAACTGCTGAAAAGCGCGCATGAAAATCGGCTTTTCCTGGTCCCGCCCAGTGGACGGTAATGTCCCTGGGCAAGGCCGTGTTTATACCCATTACCCATGAGCGAAGATTCCGAACCGAGGAAGTCTCGAAGTGCGCTATCTGGTAACTTGCATGCACGCCGGTATCGGTGCGACCCGCGCACACCAGATTAACCGGATGATCTGCAACTTTAGCCACCGCCTTGCTCAGTTCGGCCTCGACAGTTCTGACCCCGGATTTCTGGTACTGCCAGCCATGAAAATTTTGGCCATCGTATTCGAAGGCCAGCGCCACCCGGCCATCGCCAATGGAGTTATCCGTGGTCAGTACCCGGGATTGCTGAAACAAGGCTTTTCCTGAATTGATCGGTCACACACGAGAAACGCCGGCCTAACCCGTCACTGTGGCACGGGTCGCCGGCGTTCCGATTTCAAATCTGCCTGATTATAACGAATCAGGACAGATTTTTGAGCAGATCCTGCGCTTCTGCTTTTTGCTCATCATTACCTTCCAGTGCAACTTCCTCGAGAATATCTCTCGCACCGTCAGCATCTCCCATCTCAACATAGGCTCTTGCCAGGTCGAGTTTGGTGGCCGCTTCGTCAGTTCCCGACAGGAAGTCGAAATCATCGTCGTCACCAAGATCGGCTTCATCGATGTCGCGGTCCGAGTCGCGAGCAGAGGCTGTATTTGACGCTACAGGAGGCGCCACTTCGTCGCTGCCTGAATCTGACGGTTCATCGTCCTTGCCTGACGTCTCTTCACCATTGGACGTCGCTTCGCCATTGGACGTCGCTTCGCCATTGAGAGTATCTTCAAGTCCCAGCTCATCATCCAGCGAAAGCTCGTCATCTTCAGCGCTTTCAAGTGCTTCTGAAGGGGTCTTGTCATCACTTTCGGAGAATTCCTCCATCAGCGCAAGATCTTCATCCGACACGTCCAGCTCAAGATCGTCGAGCTCAGCTTTATCGTCTTGTTCGGAGGTTTCGTCTTCAACTGCAACTTTGTCGAGCTCCGCATCCAACTCGTCGAGGAAAGACTCATCCAGTTCGCCATCGCCGTCGATCTCAAGATCTTCGGTTTCGCCCGTCGCAGGCTTGGCTTCATTTTTTTCCGCATCAGCGGATGACTCAAGCTCATCATCGACCTCCATCTCAGAAGTATCGAAATCCAGGCTCAGGTCATCATCTTCATCCGCTTCCGACTCACCTGAAAGCGGGTCGGGCTTATCACTCTGCGGCAGATCGTCTTCGTCCAGCGAGAAATCGAAGGGTTCGTCCAAGTCATCCGACTTTTTAGATTCATCAGACGTTTCGGTTTCATCAAGCTCAGCAGAATCAGAAGCCGACTCTTCCCCGGTCTCCATATCTGACAGTTCATATTCAATCAGGCCATCACGATCGTCTTCGGAATCTTCAGTTTCTGGCTCTTCGTAAGCCTCAAGATCGTAATCCGACTCATAAGAAACGCGCTCTTCCTGATCGGACCCACCCGATCTCAGCTGGGACTCGAGATCGTCGATGCTGGGCATCGACTCGGCTTCATCCAGCCCGCTCTGAAGACTTTTTGCTTCAGCGGTAGCGGCTTCATCATCCAGCGCTTCAATTTCGCGGAATTGCTTGTCGAAGGACTCCCTATCCTGAATCTCAGCATAGACGCCCAACAATTTCAGACGCAGATCCGAACGACTTGGCTCCCGGGAAATCGCAGCTTCCAGCGCATGAGCCGCCTGATCGTTACGGCCGTAGGCGATGTAGGCATCGGCCTCGGCAATGGCATCGCTTTCCGGTGCTTCAGCGTCCACATCTTCATCAAACGTAAGATCGAAAGCGTCTGATTCGTCTCCCGGTTCCTCATTGTTCAATTGATCATAAAATGCTTGCTCCCGATTGGCATTGCGGCGTGCAAGCAGCAACAGGAGCAACAACAGAACAACCAGCCCGGCGCCGAGGGCGACCTGGTAGATAAAGTTGTTGGTGATCGCATCAATGATGTTGCCCGGGAAAGGCTTCTGTGTGGGCGCAGTATCTGTCGGTGCAGGCGCTGACGCAGGTGCAGCTTCAGCCTCTGGCTTTGCGGTCGCTTCTGGTTCAGCCGGTGCCGCTGCGGCCTCTTGATCAGCAACAGACTCGCCCTGCTCTTCAGCAGTTACCGGAGCTCCGGCATCACTCATTTCCTCAGCCGATGGCTGGTCGCCGGTTTCGTCAGTCTGATCCGCTGCCATGTCCTGCTGGTCTGCTGCACTCTCTGCGATGGCAGGATCGGCAGGATCAGCGGGCTCACCGAATTCCGTTGCGCTCTGCGCGGGATCGTCGCCGGCCATTGCGATGTCTTCCGACGATTCACCCTGCGTATTCTGCATGTCAGCAAGCTGGGTATTCTTCAGTTCAAGCAAGCGTTGAAGCGTCTCAACCTGACCCTGAAGATCGTCAACTCTGCCGGTAAGCTCGTCGTTCTCACGACGGGCGCTCTCCAGCTCTTCCTTCGCAACAGCGCTGCCTGCATCCACTCCACCGGCGGTGTCACCATCACCTCCGGCAGAACCACCGTCGGCTGCATCGCGCGACGCCGTGTCGTCAGCAGCCATCAGGCGAAGCTGATCGCCGCCGCCAGCACCGGAAACCTCACCCTCGGGCGCATTTGCGGTTTGATCGGTCGCATCGACGGTTCGGTTCGGCGCGGAGAGCGCCCGGCTCTGAGCCGCGACTTCCTGATTTGCCTGGGCACGGCTGCGGCTTCGAATCTGGTTTTCATCGGGAATCCGAAGGATTTCGCCCCGCTTCAGGAGATTGATGTTGTCGTCAATAAACGCACCAGGGTTGAGATCCTGAATCGCGAGCATCATCTGCTGCATCGTTACGTCATTGCTGGGACGAACTTGAGAGGCAATGGTCCAGAGTGTGTCGGCTGAGTTGGTCGGGCCAAGTGAGCGCTCACCGGGCGAGCGCTCCTGACGGGCATTACGGGTCGTCTGGGCCGGAGCTGCCGGGCGGGCCTGCTGCTGTGGCTGGCTGCGCTGGCCAGAGGCCGGGACAGATACCTGTTCCTGAACCCCCGATTCTTCGGCGTAAACGGGTGGATCAACCAGCACCGCGTATTCCCGCATCAACCGGCCATTGGGCCAGGTGACTTCAACCAGGAAATTCAGGTAAGGCTCACGCAAGGGTTCACGCGTTGAGACGTTAACGACAAGACTGCCATTCGGCGCAGTCGTCACCTGAAAATTCAGTTTGGTAAGGAAATAACTTTTGTCTATGCCCACCCTTTCAAAGGCGGAATCGGGCGCAATGTTAACAAACACATCGCCCGGCGAGACTCCTTCACTTTTTCGCAGACTAATGTCTGCGTCCAGAGGCTCATTCAGGTAGGACTGTAATTCAATTTCCCCAAGACCCAGCGCCTGTGCGACACCTGAACTGAGCCCTCCCGCTAGAGCCAGAGCAACCGCAAGCTTGCGTACCTTCATGCTTTTTCCTTACCAGTCTCCGTTATTCGTTACTGTTCTGCAGAACAGAGTCAGACGAGGTTGGATGACTTCCGCCGAATTTTCTATCGTTATTATGTAATGTTTTGAACAGTAAGTCCGGCAAGTATTGTTGATAAAACCTCTTTTATCAATCAATCAGACGCTCTCCTTGTACCGTTTTTTCACTTATGTGGGGGAAGACATTGTTAGGGAACGATGATTGTGCCAAAAAGTAACAGGGACGACGGCCTGTTTCAGCCTTCGCCCCTGTTTTATTTCCAGAAATCAAACGCAGTTGGCATAAAGACGCCCTCTGCGCAGACCAGGTCTTTACTCCTGCAGTATCCGGAGCATTCTGCGAAGCGGCTCCGCAGCACCCCACAGCAACTGATCACCCACGGTGAACGCAGAGATATACTCCGGACCCATGGCCAGCTTGCGGATTCGGCCAATAGGTACACTCAGAGTACCCGTCACTTTTGCCGGGGTGAGCTCCTGAATGGTCGCATTCCTCTCGTTCGGAACCACCTTCACCCAGTCGTTTGACCCGGCCAGTATCGATTCAATCTCGGATACCGAAAGGTCTTTTTTGAGTTTGATGGTCAGCGCCTGGCTGTGAGAGCGCATTGCCCCGATCCGCACGCATAACCCATCAATCGGAATCGGGTTGTCGCTGCGACCGAGAATTTTGTTGGTCTCAACGCCAGCCTTCCACTCTTCCTTGCTCATGCCGTTATCGAGCTGTTTATCGATAAACGGAATCAGGCTGCCCGCCAGTGGCACCTCGAAGTGCTCTGTGGGGAAACTGCCGGAACGCATGGTGTCTGTAACCTTGCGATCAATCTCAAGGATGGCGGAAGACGGGTCTGCCAGTTCGTCACTGACGCTACCCTGCAACTCGCCCATCTGGTTGAGCAGTTCCCGCATATTTTGGGCGCCGGAACCGGAAGCCGCCTGATAGGTCATTGGCGAAATCCACTCAATCAGGTCCTGCTCAAGCAGCCCGCCAAGGGCAAGCATCATCAGGCTGACGGTGCAGTTACCGCCGACGTAATCCTTGACGCCTTTGTCCAGCGCTTCATCGATCACGTTGCGATTCACCGGGTCCAGCACAATCACAGAGTGATCCGCCATCCGCAGCGTGGAAGCAGCATCAATCCAGTAGCCGTTCCAGCTTGCATCCCGCAGTTTCTGATAAACCGCACTGGTGTAATCCCCACCCTGACAGGTGACAATCACATCAAGCTCTTTGAGCACATCGATGTCGAACGCATCCTGCAAGGGAGGCACGCCTTTCTTGCCAACATCCGGTGCCGGTTTTCCAGTCTGAGAGGTTGAAAAAAAGACGGGCTCGATGCCGGCAAAATCGTTTTCTTCGCGCATGCGCTGCATCAGGACTGAGCCCACCATGCCGCGCCAACCAATAAGTCCAACTCGCTTCATATGCGACCTTTGAGCCTCATTTTATGCCCGCCCTCTGGCTGTATCGCTGCCAGGGACAGGATGAGTGATCCCGCAACGGCCGCATCGCGCCATTGTCGGGAATTGAATGTGTCAAGTAAGCTTTTTGTGCCTTTCTTACAGTGCCGCCAGCACAGCCTCGCCCATTTCACGGGTCGAGACTTTCTTGCCATCCTTGCCATCAGCAGACATGATATCCGCCGTACGGAGCCCCTGATCCAGCACCTTGCTAACCGCTGTTTCAATGGCTTTAGCCGCTTTTTCCTCATTGAGACTGTACCGAAGCATCATCGCCACGCTGAGTATGGTTGCCAGCGGATTCGCGATGCCTTGCCCGGCGATGTCAGGTGCAGAACCGTGACACGGCTCGTACATCCCCTTCTTCTCTGAATTCAGGGACGCGGAAGGCAACATGCCGATGGAACCTGTCAGCATAGCGGCTTCATCAGAAAGAATATCACCAAACATGTTGCCGGTCACAATCACGTCGAACTGTTTCGGTGCCCGCACCAACTGCATAGCCGCATTATCAACATACATGTGGGAAAGTTCGACGTCCGGATATTCCCGGCGCAAGTCTTCCATGACCTCCCGCCACAATACTGTTACTTCCAGAACATTGGCCTTGTCCACCGAGCACAGTTTCTTGCCGCGCTGTTGCGCCGCCTCAAACGCGACGCGACCAATGCGGCGGATTTCCGACTCGGTATAGGCGTAAGTGTTGTAGCCCTGACGCTCGCCGCTCTCCAGCTCCCGGACGCCCCTGGGCTGCCCGAAATAGATGCCGCCAGTCAGTTCGCGAACAATCATGATGTCCAGCCCCGAGACAACTTCCGGCTTGAGTGAAGACGCGGACGCAAGCTGCGGATAAAGAATCGCCGGGCGCAGATTGGCAAACAGCTCCAGACCCGAGCGCAGCCCCAACAGGCCTTTTTCCGGGCGACTTGCCATCGGGCGCTTGTCCCATTTCGGCCCACCGACAGCACCCAGAACAATCGCATCTGCCGCTCTGGCTTTTGCCAGGGTTTCATCCGGCAGAGGTGTATCCTGCTCGTCGATCGCGGCGCCGCCAACCAGCGCCGATTCGAACTCAAGGTTCAGACGAAAATCATCATTGATCTTGTGAAGCACTTTTTCGGCTTCCGCCACGATTTCCGGCCCGATGCCGTCCCCGGGCAATAGCAATACGTTTCTTGACATCATTGTTCCCTACAAAACTTTGGATTTGTCGGATTAGCGCCAGCGTAATCCGACACAGAACTAACCACCTGCACTGAACAACCAGGGTGCAGTTTTGCGGCGACTCTCTTCATAGGACTGGATGAGATCAGCGTCCTCGAGGGTGACACCGATG
>Ga0307952_1000114_pt1 | contig 49787 bp, 41 predicted proteins | sample OrgLakmetagen376_FD_201821 | JGI IMG/M metagenome (GOLD analysis project Ga0307952, IMG submission 201821) | Saline water microbial communities from Organic Lake, Antarctica - #376 | ecosystem: Environmental > Aquatic > Non-marine Saline and Alkaline > Saline | place: Antarctica: Organic Lake...
AATGGGGGTCACGCGGTTTTTTCTGCCATCCCAAACGCAAAAAAGGCAGACCAGTAACTCACTGATCTGCCTTTCTTTTATATGGTAGCGGGGGCTGGATTCGAACCAACGACCTCCGGGTTATGAGCCCGACGAGCTACCAGACTGCTCTACCCCGCAACAAACTGGTGGTTAACCGGATTGGCTCCGATCAACGTGCGCATATACTAAGGATTCACCCCGGATGTGTCAATCGATATTTTCAAACAGATCCACGGGGAAAGGCGCAACTTCGGTTGCCTTACCGGCGTTAAGGCCGACTACCTCGATCGCCTCCCGCACCGGGCGGAAAGACCGTCGGTGTTCGGGGATTGCACCGTGTTTATTGAGCGCATCAAGGTGGGCCGGTGCGGGATAGCCTTTGTGACCAGCGAAACCGTATTCGGGAAAACGATCGTGCAGCGCTTTCATCTCCCGGTCCCGGGTCACTTTAGCCAGAATCGATGCGGCGCTGATCGCTTCAACCCGGCTGTCACCCTTGATCACGGGTTCTGAAGGCCAGTGCCAGCCGGGACATCGATTCCCGTCCACCAGCACGTACTCGGGCGCGATGGCCAACCCGGCCACTGCCCGCTTCATAGCCAGCAGTGTGGCCTGAAAAATATTGAGCCTGTCGATTTCGTCAGCCTCGCAACGCCCGAGGCTCCACGCCGTGGCGCGCTCAAGAATCTGATCGTAAAGGGCTTCCCGGCGTTTTTCAGTCAACTTTTTGGAATCGGCGAGCCCGGCAATAGGCCAGTCCGGATCGAGAATCACGGCGGCAGTGACAACGGCTCCGACCAAAGGGCCTCGTCCGACTTCGTCAACGCCGGCAAGAAGGCGGCCGCGGTATTTGCAAATGAAAGGGGGTAACGGAGTCTTCGCCATCAGCGTTCGCCCCCGATCAGGGCCGCAATAGCAGATGCTGCCTGTTCATCAGCATTCTGGCGCAGTGTTTCGTGTATCTCAGAGAACGCTTTGGTGAGTCGCTCACGCTCGTCCGAATTTTCCAGGCGTTCCAGTACCGCATTACCCAGAGCCTGCGGTGTGGCGGCGTCCTGGATCAGTTCCGGTACCAATGGTTTTTGGGCCAGCAAATTCGGCAGTGCGATGTAAGGCGACTTCATCATCCGTGACACGATCCGGAAACTCAGATTGCTGAGCCGGTACCCGACAACCATCGGTTTTTTCAGCAGCATGGCTTCAAGGGTTGCCGTGCCTGACGCCAGCAGCACCACATCGGCCGCAGCCATCACCTCCCGGGAGCGGCCCCGGACGATCGTAACTGTAAGCTTTACATCCAGAGCATCCACCAGTGACCTCACCTGCTGTTCCCGTTCGCGGTTGACGCAGGGAATGGCAAGCTGAAGATCGGGACGCCGGGACTGAATCCGTTTCGCTGCCTCAAGGAACAGCCCGCCCAGCCGCTCGACTTCTCCGCCGCGACTGCCCGGCAGGATGGCCAGTACCGGCGCCTGCTCATTCAGGCCGAGATTCCGCCGCGCCGCAAGCGTGTCGGGTTCCATGGGAATCATGTCTGCCAGTGGGTGGCCCACAAACGCCACAGGAACCTTATGTTCCTCGTAGAAACGGGCTTCAAAGGGAAACAACGTGAGCATCAGATCGACCGACTTGGCAATCTTGAAAATCCGGTTTTGTCGCCAGGCCCAGACCGAGGGGCTGACGTAATGTGCCGTTAACATACCGGCATCACGGCATCGGCGCTCTACTCCCAGAGTAAAATCCGGTGAATCGATGCCGATCACGACGTCAGGGCGATTTTGCAGGAAATAGGTCATCAGGCGGGCGCGAATGCTGAACAACTCTCTGAGGCGCCCCAGAACTTCGACCAGACCCATCACCGACAGGCGCTCCATGGGAACCAGCGAGTGGAAACCTTCGGCCACCATCTCGTCACCGCCAATGCCCACAAACCTCGCACCCGGGTATTTTCGGCGAAGTGCCCGAATCAGCCCGGCACCGAGAATGTCTCCCGAGGCCTCCCCCGCGACAATACCAAAGGTAGGTGCTCGATAGCGGCTAATGCTCATCGTCAGCTAGCGAATAATGCCGCGGTCTGAACCACGCAGTGAGTCGATCAGGGGCCGAATCTCGGGCACGTCCTGGTAAGTTTTCTCGAGTTCTTCGACCGCTTGCGCCGTCGTCAGGCCCTGCCGGTAAATAGTCTTGTAGGCACGGCGAAGCGCCATCAGAGCGTCTTTGCTGAAACCTCTGCGACGCAACCCTTCCACATTGATTCCGAAGGGTTTGGCGGATTGGCCGCTGGCCATTACATAGGCGGGGATGTCTTTCAGAACGATACTGCCGCCGGCGCTCATGCTGTGAACACCGATATTGCAGAACTGATGCACCATGGTGCCACCGCCAAGAATCGCGTGGTCACCAATGGTCACATGGCCAGCCAATGTGGCCGTGTTCGCCAGTATGGTGTTGTTGCCAATCACGCAATCATGGGCAACGTGGACATAGGCCATAAACAGATTGCCGTTGCCGATAGCCGTTTCACCGCGATCCTGAGCAGTGCCGCGGTGAATGGTGCAGCTTTCACGAATCACGTTATCGTTGCCGATCACCAGAGTGGTAGGCTCGCCGGCATACTTCTTGTCCTGACATTCTTCGCCGATACTTGAAAACTGGAAGATACGATTATTGCGGCCAATAGTCGTTGGGCCTTTAACCACAACGTGGGAGAGAATTTCGGTGCCCTCACCGATCTCTACGTTTGGTCCGATATAGCTCCAGGGGCCCACGATAACGCCCTTAGCGATCTTGGCAGAGGGATCCACGATAGCTTGGGGATGAACGCCTGACCAGTCGTTTGTTGTCATCAGCCTTCTCTCTCAGCAGTCAGTATTTCTGCCACACAGACAACCTCGTCATCCACCAGGGCCCGGCACTCGAATTTCCAGATTCCGCGCTTTCCGGCAATCATTGTGGATTCCATAAACAGTCTGTCGCCCGGCACTACGGGGCGTTTGAAGCGTACCTTGCTGGAACCGGCCAGGTATTGCACCAGACCGTCAGCCGGTTTTCGGCCGCCAGTCATGAATATCAGAATGCCGGACAGCTGCGCCATGGCCTCTATAATCAGAACGCCGGGCATGATCGGGTTATTTGGAAAATGGCCGGCAAAATAAGGCTCGTTAAAGGAGATGTTCTTGAACCCTTTGATGAACTGCCCCTTTTCAACTTCGGTTACCCGATCCACCAGCAAAAAGGGGTATCGATGGGGCAGATATTCCTGGATTTCATCAATGTACATCATTGCGTTTTGTCCCAGCCTTCCAGTTTCTTTTCCAGGCCTTTAATCCGCCGCGCCAGGCTATCGAGCTGCCGGAACCTCACTGCGTTTTTTCGCCACTGGCGATTGGTATCAGCGCCGGTACCCGATGAGTAGATGCCAGGCTCGGTGATATCACCGGTCACCATTGTCATACCTGTGAGCTGAACTTTGTCTGCCACCGTCAGGTGTCCCGACACGACCGAAGCGCCGCCGAAAACGCAATGACTGCCAATCCGGGTACTGCCGGCGATGCCAACCATGCCCGCCATGGCACAGTGGTCACCGATACTGACGTTGTGTGCAATCTGAATCAGGTTGTCGAGTTTGACCCCATTGCCGATGGTTGTGTCGCCCAGGGCTCCGCGGTCTATCGTGGTGTTTGCTCCCACCTCAACGTCGTCTCCCAGAACAACACGACCGATCTGTGCAATCCGGTGCCAGACGCCTTGCTCATTGGCAAATCCAAACCCGTCTGACCCCAGCACAGCACCACTGAGAATATGGCAGCGCTTCCCTGTTACAACGTCATGAGCCAGCGTGACCCGGGGCCGTAACAGGGAGTAATCACCCAACTGGCAACGTGCGCCAATCACCGACCCTGCACCAACAACAACACCCTCGCCGATCACAACGTCCTCTTCGATAACAGCCTGCGGCCCTATGCTGGCGGTATCGGGAATCCATGCGGAAGACGCAACCACGGCGGAGGGATGAATGCCCGGTGTGGCGACGGGCGCAGGATCGAACCAGTGACTGATGGTGGCATAAGCGAAATAAGGATTTTCAAGCAGCAGAGCGTTGCCGGCGTACTGATCCGCCACAGAAGGCCCGATCATCACAGCCGAGGCTCTGGTATCCGCCAGATAGCGGACATAGGAAGGGTTGGCCAGAAAGGCAATCTGCCCAGGCGAGGCCGCCTGAAGCGTGGCCAGGCCGACAATTTCAGTGTCCGGATCACCGCGGAGTTCCGCGCCCAGCTCAGCAGCAATGTCGCCCAGTCGATAGGAAGACGTTACCATCACCTACTCCCTCGAAGATGGAACAAACAGAGCCCGGCATCAGGGCTCCGGAGGATTAACGGTCCAGCTTTTCCAGCAGTTGTCCGGTCAGATTCATGTCCGGCTTTACATAGACCACGGCTTCGCTGGGCAGAATAATGTCCAGGTTATGTTCTTCCATCAGTTCCTGAACCGCCGCGTCCACTTGCGGGCGGGCATCTTCCAGAAATTCCTGCTTACGGTTAGCCACCGTTGAATCAAGCTTTTGCTTGAGGAAATTAAACTCTTTCACTTTTTCCTGGAACTGCGCTGCCAGTCTGTTGCGCTCGGATTCATTCATCATGGCGCCGTCCTGCTCCAGTCGCTCTTTCAGCTTTCGCGCCGCTTCCTGAGTTTCCCGGACTTTCACTTCCTCGCCGGAAAAATCCTGTTGCAGTTTGGCACTGAACGCCTGAGCTTCTTTTGAAGAGAAAAGCGCCTGGCGCAGGTCCACTACTCCGATCGTTGTCTCTGCAACCACCGGTGCCGACATGAGCAAAGCAACCATTGCAGCTATAACTGAAAAACGAAACATATCTACTCTCCTGAATTCATACTAGATGATATTGGCCAAAAACCTTTAGAACGACTGCCCCAGTGAGAACTGGAATACCTGGGTATCATCACCGCTTACATCGTTCAACGGCTTGGCAACACTGAAGGCCAGCGGGCCAACGGCCGTTATCCACTGAAACCCGACACCCGCAGATGCCCGCACGTCGTCCAGCGTCCATGAGAACGCCCGGTCGTTATCAAACACCTGACCCGCATCCACAAAGAAGGCTGTGCGCATGGATCGGCTGTCCCCGGCAAACGGCGTCGGGACAATCAGCTCCAGGCTGGCTTCGGTCAGGAAGTTGCCGCCGAACGGGTCCGGGTCTGAGAAATCACCAGCCGCCGGAGTTGCCCTGGGGCCAAGAGAGTTGGCCTGATAACCCCTGACCGAGCCGTAGCCACCCGCAAAGAAGTGTTCGTAAAAGGGCATCACAGAACGCCCGTCGTAGCCATTGCCGTAACCGATCTCGGAGCGGGCCCGAAATACCCAGGTGCGTGCATCGTTCAGGGGCTGAAAAAAGTCGTTCTTCTGGCTCAGCTTGTAGAAGGTCAGGTCACTGCCGGGCACCGCTACATCCGCAGACACGGAAATACTGTAACCATCGGTGGGCAATATGCCCCGGTTGAGCGTGCTTCTGCGCCAGGATCCGAACAGGAAATAATTGTTGAAATCATTGCCTTCTTCAGTGACGAAATCCTGCACCTCCTGAGAACTGAAAATCCCTTCCTTCACTCTCGAAAAGGTGTAACCGACACCAAAATTCAGGCGGGTAATGTTGTCTGTGGGATAGCCGAAGCTCAACCGGCCACCATATTCGTCCAGCAGGAACGAGGTGATGTCCTGTTCTTCAAAATCCGTTTCACGAGCAAACACACTGAACCCACGGCTAACGCCATCCACGGTGTAATAGGGGTTCTGATAGGAGAAGTTCGCGCTCTTGATGGAGTCACTGACATTCACCCCGATCGACACGCGCTTGCCGCTGCCAAAGAAGTTGTTTTCCGAAATGTTGGCACCAAGAATCACGCCGGACGCCTGGGAGAAACCAACCGATGCCGACAGGCTGCCTGTGGCCTGCTCAACCACTGAATAGTTCACATCCACCAGATCGTCAGTGCCCGGCACCGGCACGGTCTGCACATCAACGGTTTCAAAAAAGCCCAGCTGCTCGAGACGGGTTTTGGAATATTCAATGCGATCGGTTGACGCAACGCCCGCTTCCATCTGGGTCATTTCCTGGCGCAGAACGTCGTCCCGCGTCGACACGTTGCCATCGAAGTTGATCCGGCGCACATACGCACGCTTGCCCGGCTCCACAAAAAAGGTGACCGATGCGGTGTTGCCTTCGTCCGGCTCAGGCACGCCGTTAACGGTGGCAAAGGCATAGCCCTCCCGGCCAAGGCGGCGGGAAAGCAATTCCGAGATTGCTGTGACGCGGGCCTGGGAAAAGACATCGCCCTGCTCTATGAAGATCAGCTCGCGAAGTTCTGACTCTTCAACAATCAGATTACCCCTCAGGTTCACCTCGGATACGGTGTATTCGGGGCCTTCGTTGAGCGAAATGGCAATGAATACCTGTTTTTTGTCGGGCGAAATGGATACCTGGCGCGACTCTATGTTGAAATCGATATAGCCCCGGTCCAGATAGAAAGAGCGTAGCGATTCAAGATCGCCACCAAGCCGCTCACGGGCATATTTGTCGGAATTGGTGAGGGAATTCCAGAGGCTGGTGGTTCTCAGCTCGAAAAGATCCAGCAGAGTGTCGTCGTCAAACGCTTCGTTACCCACAATATTAAGGTGCTGTATCGCCGCCACTTCACCTTCGTTGATTTCGAGACTGATGGCGACGCGGTTTCGTGGCAGTGTTTCTGCGTTGGCTTCAACCCGGGCGTTATAGCGACCCTGGCCGATATAGGACCGGAGAATTTCAAGTTCCAGGCGTTCAAGCGTTGCCCGGCGGAACACCTGTCCTTCCTGCAGGCCGGCGCTGGAAAGGGCATCCATCAACATCGGCGTCTCGATGTTCTTGTTGCCTTCAATGTCGATCGACGTTATTGAGGGACGCTCCCTGACCGTCAGAATCAGAACACTGTTATCCCGGCTGGCTTCAATATCGGTAAACAGGCCAGTGCGGAACAGATCCTTGATGGCATCTGCCAGTTGAAGCTGATCAACAGGTTCGCCGATGGACACCGGAAACGCAGAAAATACCGTGCCGGCGGATACTCTCTGCAAGCCTTCCACCTCGATATCTGACACTGTGAATTCGTCTGCCAGTGCCGGCTTTACGGTTATAAAGGCTGCCAATAGGCCGACTACTACACTCTGTGCTAAACCCTGAAGAGAACGTCTCATTCAATAAATTCGCCTGTTGATGCGCATAAAAGGTTCGCAATTCTCACAACCGCATCAGGTCGTTGTAAAGTGCAAACACCATTAAAGTGAGGATCATTGTCATTCCAATCCGTAATCCAAAGGCCTGAACCTGCTCTGACAACGGCTTTCCGCGGATAGCTTCGATGGTGTAATAAACGATGTGACCGCCATCCAGAACCGGAACCGGAAGCAGGTTGAGCACGCCAAGACTGACACTGAGATAGGCAAGAAAACGAACAAAATCCTCGAACCCGGAACTGACGCTGGCCTCAGCAATCCGGGCAATGGTAATGGGACCACTCAAATTGGTTGGTGACAGCAGCCCTGTGACCATTTTCTTGATGGCCACAAGAGTCAACCGAGTATCTGCCCAGGTCTCAGACATCGCCCTGGGAACGGCCGCAAAAGGTCCGTAACGGATGTCGCGCAAAAACTCATCCGGCCAGGTTATCGCCTCGACGCCTGCACCAATAAACCCGGTCACGCTGCCGTCTTGACCTTCACGGGCAGCCGGTGTCACGTCAATCTCTCTGGGCTGACCGTCCCGGACAACGCCCACGCGAATGGTTTCTTCCGGCGCCTGCTGAATCGCTTCAACTAGCGCAAACCAGTTGGATATGGGTTCGCCATTGACGGACTCTACCCGGTCCCCCACTTCCAGACCGGCAGCCTGTGCCCGGCCATCCGCCACAATCTCGCCGAGCACCGGCGGCACGTCTGGCCGCCAGGGAGAAAGCCCGAATTCCGCCAGTGGATTGGGAGCGTCATCGCTCAGACCCCAGCCATCCAGGGTGCCCGCTACCTGACCCTTGCTGCCACTGCCTGATACACCAAACGCAATCGACCCATACTCGCCGGTGCGCTCAAGTAGCCGCATATTGATATCGCGCCAGGAGGTCACCTGGTGCCCGTCTACAGAATGAATCTCCATGCCGGACTCAAGGCCAATCCGTTGCGCAACGCTGCTTTGCTCTACTTCACCCACAATGGGTGCAACGATGGTAAAACCGACCACACTCAGCAGCCAGTAGGCAAAGATCGCAAACATGAAGTTGGCAGCCGGGCCCGCCGACGCAATCGCAATACGCCTGGATGGCGATTGGGCATTGAAAGACTGGCTCTTGAGCTCTTCCGGGACCGGCCCTTCCCGCTCATCAAGCATTTTTACATAGCCTCCAAGAGGTATGGCCGCCACAGCAAACTCGGTGCCATGGCGGTCGTACCAGGAAAACAGAGGCTTACCGAAGCCCACGGAAAACCGGAGCACCTTTACACCACAACGGCGGGCGACCCAGAAATGACCGTATTCGTGCAGGGTCACCAATATTCCCAGCGTCAGAAGTAACGCAAGGACGGTTTCAACTATCTGCATAATGCTCTCGATTGTGATTGGCCAGAGACATCTGTTGCCTCGCAACCGTGCGAGCCTCGGCGTCTTTTTCGAAGATGGTGTCGAAACTGTCTGCGGAAACCGTGGCTACCCGCTCCAGTGTTTGTTCTATGATAACGGCGATGTCCGCGAAGCACAGCTTACCATCCAGAAAGGCCGCAACGGCTTCTTCATTGGCCGCATTCAGCACCGCAGGGGCGGTTCCCCCCTGCCGAAAAGCCTCGGCTGCCAGCCGCAGGCAGGGAAAACGCTCAAGGTCCGGCCGCTCAAAATGAAATCTGCCGATCCGGAACAGGTCCAGCGGGGCAACGCCTGCGTCGATTCGCTCTGGCCATGCCAGCCCGTTGGCGATGGGGGTGCGCATATCCGGACTTCCCATCTGCGCCAGCACCGAGCCGTCTGCATATTCTACCATTGAGTGGATAATGCTCTCCGGGTGAACGTGCACCTCCACAAAATCCGGGGTGGTATTGAACAGCCAGCAGGCTTCGATCAGTTCCAGCCCCTTATTCATCAGGGTGGCAGAGTCCACTGATATCTTCCGGCCCATGGACCAGTTGGGATGCAAGCAGGCCTCGGCCGGCTGAACGTTTCTCAGCGACTCGGCAGAAAAGGTCCGGAAAGGCCCCCCGGAGGCTGTCAGCAGAATCCGGGTAATGCCGGCGCCCCGGGTATCGCGAATCTTGTCCGGGGGCATGCACTGAAAGATGGCGTTATGCTCACTGTCGATAGGCAGTAACTCAGCACCTGCCTCCGCTACCGCATCCATAAAGAGCTGCCCGGACATCACCAATGCCTCTTTATTAGCCAGCAGAACCCGCTTGCCTGCCCTGACTGCAGACAGCGTCGGCAGCAGCCCCGCGGCGCCAACAATGGCAGCCATCACCGTATCGCACTCCGGATCACTGGCAACCTGACAAAGGCCTTCCTCGCCCACCAGTACGTGAGTTTCGGACAGGTCTGCAAGCTGTTCGGATAATACCTGTGCACTGGCATGGTCTGCCATCACTGCGTACCGAGGCACAAATTCGCGGCAAAGCCCTGCCATGCCGTCCACACTGGTGCTGGCGGTCAGGGCATGAACTGAAAAACGGTCCGGATGACGACGGATCACATCCAGAGTGTTCAGGCCAATGGAGCCGGTTGCTCCGAGAATGGTGACGCTACGCTTCATGAAATTACCAATGCCCGGCTGTTAGCCAACCCAATTGCGTGATAATCAGCGCGAACACCGGAATGGCGGCAGTCAGGCTGTCGATTCGATCCATAATGCCACCGTGGCCGGGTAGCAACTGGCTGCTGTCCTTGATGCCACGAAAACGCTTCAACATGCTTTCCATCAGGTCGCCAACGACGGAAAAGCCCCCGGTGATCAGGCTTGCCAGTATAAGCAATGCAATATTCTCGCGACTGGCCTGTGCAAGCAGCCCAATCAGCAGTGCAAACAATGCTACGGCAAACAGACCGCCCCAGACGCCTGCCCAGGATTTTCCCGGGCTGACTCTGGGCGCCAGTTTGGCCTTGCCAAAGGCCCGACCGGCAAAATAGGCGCCGATATCGGCTACCCAGACAATGCAGAAAACGTACAGGATCAACAGGAGGTTATTGGCGTTATCACCAAACTGAAAGCCGCCGGTTCTCAGATGATTCAGACCAACCCAGGCAGGCACCAGCACAAAAAGCCCCATTACAGCCCTTGCGGTTGCACTGCCCCATCGCCCCGAACCATCGGGGTAGCTGCGGACCAGCCCAAAACACACGATCCACCACAAAAGCGCAGCCCAAAGCACAAGGTTTGCGGGCACCTCAAGCATGCCGTAAAGAATAGCTGCCGTGGCCAGTGCAAAGCCAACCCGCCCTAATGGCTGTGTAATACCCGCCATGTTGGCCCATTCCCAGGCTCCGACAGAGATAATCACGCCGGTGAACAAGGCAAAGCCCAGTGGAGGCAAAAAGAAAATGCCGCCAATGGCAATGGGTGCCAGGATCAGCGCGGTGATGATTCGTGTTTTAAGCACAGTCTTGATCGCCATGTTGTCGTTATTGTTCGGAGGCCGGTCCGGCAACCTGGTCATCGGTCTGACCAAATCGCCGTTTGCGTCCGGCATAAGCCTGCAATGCCTGCTCCATTTCAGCCTCCCGGAAATCCGGCCAGTAAACAGGCGAGAAATACAGTTCCGTGTAGGCCAGATGCCAGAGCATGAAATTGCTGATGCGTTGCTCACCGGCCGTGCGAATCATCAGATCGGGCATAGGAAAGTCACCGATCGACAGATGTTGCTGGATCAAATCATCGGTGATGTCGGATGGCGCAAGCTCACCCGCCTGAACCTTACGGGCCAACGCCTGACTGGCCTGGGTAATATCCCAGTGCCCACCATAATTGGCGGCGATTACCAGAGTCATCTGACTGTTATCTCGAGTCAGTTCTTCCGCCCTGGACATGTGAGCCTGAAGGTTGTCGCTGAACGCGGATCGGTCACCGATGATTTTCAGACGGATGTTGTTGCGGTGAAGCTTTTTGACTTCGCGCTCCAGTGCAAAAAGAAACAACCGCATCAGGGCAGTCACTTCGTCTTCCGGGCGCCGCCAGTTTTCGCTGGAAAACGCAAACAGTGTCAACACTTCAACGCCCTGACGGGCGCAGGTTTCAACAACGGACCTTACCGATTTGACACCAGCCTTGTGGCCGGAAACCCCCGCCAGCTTGTGAGACTTCGCCCATCGATTGTTGCCGTCCATGATGATGGCCACATGCCGAGGCCGGCTACCAGCCGATAACGGAATCTCTGCGGAAACGCTTGCGGTCATGCAATCCCCTGCGCTGGATTATTGACTGTAACCAAGGCTGATCAAACAGCCATCAGGTCCTCTTCCTTCGCCTTGAGCTCTTTTTCTACTTCCGCGATGTGGCGGTCCGTCAACTTCTGAATCGCCTCCTCGCCATGGCGTTCTTCGTCTTCGTTGATGTCTTTTTCCTTAAGGAGTTCTTTCAGCATACTATTGGCGTCCCGGCGTGCGTTACGAATGGAAACGCGGCCATGCTCAGCGTCTGCCCTGGCCTGCTTGACCATCTCTTTACGGGTCTCTTCGGTCAGCATCGGCATGGGAAGGCGGATAACGTCGCCATTATTTGAAGGATTCAGCCCCAGATCCGACATCATGATGGCCTTCTCGATTTTTGGCAGCATCGGCTTTTCCCAGGGCGCAACTGCCAGCGTGCGGTTGTCTTCCACGTTCACGCTTGCCACCTGCTTGAGCGGCGTTTCCTGGCCATAGTAATCCACCATTACGCTGTCCAGAATGGAAGGATGGGCACGCCCGGTGCGGATCTTGTTAAAAGCCGAATGCAAAGCCTCAAGGCTCTTCTTCATTTTCTTTTCAGCGTCGGATTTTATATCGTCAATCACTTCAGTATCCTCGAATTCATTGGTCAGTAATTATTCAATCCCGGAAACTATTCGATCCCGGCGACTATTCAATCAGAGTACCTTCGGAACCACCGGTCACAATGCGCGTCAACGCGCCGGGCCGATTCATGTCAAACACCCGCAGGGGCATATTGTGATCCCGCGCCAGGCAGATGGCGGTCAGATCCATCACGCCCAGCTTTTTATCCAGCACCTCATCGTAAGTAAGGCGCTCATACTTTACAGCTGTCGAATCCTTGTAAGGATCGGCAGAATAGACACCATCAACCTTGGTGGCCTTCAATACTGCGTCTGCTTCTATCTCGATCCCCCGCAGGCAAGCTGCCGAATCCGTGGTGAAAAACGGGTTGCCGGTGCCTGCACAAAAGATCACTACGTCGCCGTCCTTGAGATCACGAACGGCGCGGCGGCGGTCGTAATGCTCAACAATACCACTCATGGGAATCGCAGACATAACGCGGGTGCGGATGTTGGAGCGCTCCAGGGCATCACGCATTGCCAGGCCATTCATAACAGTGGCCAGCATGCCCATGTGATCTCCGGTCACCCGATCCATGCCGGCTGCATTAAGCGCGGCACCCCGGAACAGGTTACCGCCCCCAACAACCAGGCCAACCTGAACGCCAATGCCGATCAGTGAGCCAATATCCAGCGCCATCCGGTCCAGTACTTTCGGGTCGATACCAAATTCGTGCTCCCCTATTAAGGCTTCACCACTGAGTTTCAGCAGAACCCGCTTGTATCTGGGCTGGGTATTGGTCGATTTCGGCATGGTGATCCCCTCTATATAAGTCTGGCAGGACAGACGTTTCAGGCTTGTATCTGACATACTCCTCAAAAAAGGGGTATCTCAGATACAAGCCCGCCACGAAAGCCGGATTGCTCCAACTGACGTGGCAGACTTTGTCGGTGCCTCCACCGGGGCCTTGGCACCTTCTCAGAAGGATCAGGCCTTGCCGGTACCGGCTGCCGCGGCAACCTCGGCAGCGAAGTCCACCTCTTCCCTCTCAATACCTTCGCCAACTTCAAGGCGCACGAAGCTGACCAGATCGCCGCCTTTACCCTTGATAAGCTGACCAACAGTCTGCTCAGGGTCTTTGACGAACGGCTGCTCAACCAGGCTGTTCTCAGCCAGGAACTTCTTGATCCGGCCACCCATCATCTTTTCGACGATTTCGGCAGGCTTGCCTTCCATGTCTGGCAGGGACTTGATCACATCTTTTTCTTTCTCAAGCTCTTCAGCAGGCATGTCTTCCGGCTTGCCAACACGCGGGTTAACCGCAGCAACGTGCATGGCAATATCGCGGGCCGTTTCTGCGTCACCAGCGCTCAGCGCGACAACGGAAGCGATCTTGCTGTTGCTGTGAACGTATCCGCCAACTACCGGGCCTTCAACGCGAATAATGCGACGAACGGTGATGTTCTCGCCGATCTTCTGAACCAGCGCTTCACGCTTGCCTTCAAGATCCCCTTCCATCAGAGCTTCAACGTCGGTCACACCTTTGCTGAACGCAACATCAAGCAGTTCATTGGCAAAGCTCATGAAGTTGTCGTCACGGGCAACGAAGTCCGTTTCCGAGTTCACTTCCAGAATGTAGGCAACTGTATTGTCGTCAGACACTCTGATCAGTGATACACCTTCAGCAGCCGTGCGGCCTGCCTTTTTAGCAGCCTTAAGGCCGGATGTTTTGCGCAGCTCTTCGATTGCCGCATCAACACTTCCATCAACCTCAACCAGTGCTTTCTTGCACTCCATCATGCCAAGGCCGGTACGCTGACGCAGTTCTTTGACCATTGCAGCAGTAATTGCAGCCATGTTCATTCCTCTTAACTGTTACGAATTCCAATATGACGATTACTCGGCTGCCGGAGCAGCGCCTTCCGCGTTTTCGCTGACTTCAACAAACTCGTCAGCGCCGCCGGTTGCCTGAGAAGCCTCAAGGCAAGTATTGGCAATCGCCTGAACGTAAATCTGGATAGCGCGGATAGCGTCGTCGTTACCCGGAATCACGTAGTCAACACCGTCTGGGTTGCTGTTGGTATCAACAACACCAATCACCGGGATGCCCAGCTTGCTGGCTTCTTTGATAGCAATCCGCTCGTGATCTACATCGATAACAAACAGAGCATCCGGCAGGCCACCCATATCCTTGATACCACCGATTGAACGCTCAAGGCGATCCATTTCACGGGTGCGTTCAAGGGCTTCTTTCTTTGTCAGCTTGTCAAAGGTGCCGTCCTGACTCTGGACTTCCAGGTCACGGTAGCGACGGATCGACTGACGGATGGTCTTGTAGTTAGTCAGCATGCCACCGAGCCAGCGATGGTTCACGTAAGGCTGGCTTGAGCGCAATGCTTCTTCCTTGATGATCTTGGCGGCGGCGCGCTTGGTGCCGACGAACAGGATCTTGTTCTTGCTGCTTGCGAGGTTGTGCACGAAGTTCAATGCATCGTTCATCGCAGGAACAGTCTGTTCAAGGTTGATGATATGAATCTTGTTACGGGCGCCGAAGATGTACTTCGACATTTTCGGGTTCCAGTAGCGGGTCTGGTGACCGAAGTGAGCGCCTGCCTTCAGCAGGTCACGCATATTTACCTGAGCCATGATAGTTACCTTTATGAGCTTCGGGTTAGTCCTCCACGCGTCCGATTGCCCCAACCAGGCTTCCTAAAGCAGAAGCAGGCACCCTGGGACAACGTGCTGACGCGTGTGCGAATTTGCCGGAATCGTTTCCAGCGGGCGCGTTTATACCATAAATCGACCACCGGATTCCATTAATTTATCTGGCCCGAACCCCTGTTTAACCGGGGCCTTCCTTGTACCCCGCCGCACTCCCCCTTAAAATGACGCTTTGGTCTAAATCAACGGGAAACCCAATGCAGGTAACGATCAAGACTCCGGACGAAATCGAAAAGATGCGGGTGGCCGGCAAGCTGGCTGCTGATGTGCTTGAGATGATTGGCGAGCACGTCCAGCCGGGCGTCAGTACCGAAAAGCTGGACGCCATCTGCCATGACTACATCGTAAACGAGCAGAAGTGCATTCCGGCGCCTCTCAACTACAAGGGCTTCCCCAAATCCGTCTGCACGTCGGTGAATCACGTGGTCTGCCATGGCATCCCTTCAGAAAAAAAGATTCTGAAAGAGGGAGACATAATGAATATCGATGTCACCGTCATCAAAGATGGCTGGCACGGCGACACCAGCAAGATGTTCATTGTGGGCAAGCCCAAGCCTGGCTCCGAACGCCTGATCCAGATCACCCAGGAATGCCTATATAAAGGTATAGAGCTGGTCAAACCCGGCACCCGCCTTGGCGATATCGGCCACGTGATCCAGCAGCACGCTGAGAAACACCACTACTCGGTTGTCCGTGACTACTGCGGCCACGGCATCGGGCAGGTTTTCCACGAGGAGCCGCAGGTAATGCACTACGGAAAACCCGGAACGGGGATGGAACTGCAGGAAGGCATGATCTTCACAATCGAGCCAATGATCAATCAGGGCAAGTACCACACCAAACTTCTGCCCGACGGATGGACCGTTGTCACCAAGGACCACAAGCTCTCCGCCCAGTGGGAGCATACGATTCTGGTAACCGCCGACGGGCACGAAGTGCTCACGCGCCGCCCAGATGAGTCACTCTAGGTGGATGTCAACGCCCTGGAAACCAGAATAAGCCAGGATGCGTCTCCCGTCGCGGCAGCCCGGGAGCTGCTGAAAGCGAGGTATATTGCAGACGCCGAGGCATTTCAGAAAGTGGCGACGAATGAAGGCGTGGATGTGCGTGCATTGGTGCGCTCACGCTCTCACACCGTTGACCGCGTGCTATCTCTGATCTGGAACCGCTACGGCTTTGCCCGCTCCCCGGACATCGCCCTGATTGCGGTCGGTGGCTTCGGCAGGGGGGAGCTGCACCCCCACTCTGACATTGACTTGTTGATCCTCACCCGCAACGGCATTGACGAGTCCTGGCAGGAAGATCTGGGCGCTTTCGTCACCCTTCTATGGGATCTGAAGCTCGATATTGGCCACAGCGTCCGAAGCATTGAACAAAGCATGGCCGCCGCCCGCGAAGACGTTACCATTCTGACCAATCTGCTCGAAACCCGCACAATCTGCGGGCCCGATGGCCTGAGGGCGGAACTCAGTAAAAAGGTGTACTCAGACGAGGTCAGCAGTGATATCGACTATTTCGTCGCCAAGCGGGAAGAGCAGAGGCGACGCCACAAGAAATATGGCGATACCGAATACAATCTGGAACCCAACGTCAAAGGCTCGCCGGGCGCGCTCAGAGATATTCAGACCATCGGCTGGATCACCAAGCGGCATTTTGGCCTGCAGAACATCGCAGACCTGACCCGCTTCAGCATTCTGACAGATGAGGAACATCAGATTTTGCTGCAGGGAGAAACGTTTCTCTGGCAACTGAGATACGGCCTGCAACTGATCGCTGACCGCAATGAAAACCGGTTGCTGTTCGATCATCAGAGAGCGCTGGCACAGATGCTTGGCTACGAGGATCAGGGCAAGCGCCTGGGCGTTGAGCTGATGATGCAATCCTACTACCGGACGGTGCTCGCGCTGGCAGAGCTCACGGACGTCATCCTTCAATTTTATGACGAAGCCATCATCGGCGCGGGCGATAAAGGCGACGTTCTGCCCCTGAACAAGCGCTTTCAGACTCGAAACTTTTACATTGAAGCGGTCAACAATCAGGTATTCGCCTACTCGCCTTACGCCATCATGGAGATTTTTGTGCTGATGGCTCAGCACCCGGAAATCAAGGGTATCCGGGCGACCACCATCCGCTCTCTTCGGGCCCACCGCCACCTGATTGACGACGCTTTCCGCTCGGATCTTGCGGTGACGTCACTGTTCATGGAGCTGCTGAGAACGCCCCACGCCCTGGACCAGACTCTGTCCGCGATGAAAAAATACAGTGTGCTTGGGCGTTATCTTCCGGAATTTGGCCAGATCATCGGCCAGATGCAGTACGATCTGTTCCACATTTATACGGTCGACGCCCACACCATGCGGGTAATCCGGAATATGGTCCATCTGGACGGGACGGAACTTCGCAACGATTATCCTCTGGCATCCCGCCTGATTCATCGTTTGCCGAAGCTGGAAACACTCTATATCGCAGGCCTTTACCACGATATTGCCAAGGGCCGGGGTGGCGACCACTCCGAACTGGGCGCCATCGATGTAGAAGCCTTCTGCCAGCGCCATCATCTGAGCGATCGGGATACCCAGTTGGCGTCCTGGCTGGTCGAAAACCACCTTTTTATGTCGATGACCGCCCAGCGCAAAGACATATCAGACCCGGACATTATTTTCGCGTTTGCTCAGGCTGTTCCCAGCCAGGTACATCTGGATTATCTCTACGTGCTGACCGTGTGTGACATCAGCGCCACCAACCCGAAACTCTGGAATACCTGGCGGGCGTCGCTGTTGCGCCAACTTTACATCGAGGCCAAGCGGGCACTGCGGCGCAACTCCCAGAACCCGGTGGACCGGCACGAATGGGTTCGTGCCACGCAATCCGAAGCCCGCGAAATCCTGCACGCTCAGAAGATGACGGACGAGCAGATTGACCGGGTCTGGGAAACCATGGATGAGGATTATTTCCTCCAGGATTCCACCGTGGATATTGCCTGGCAGACCGCCGCCATTATCCGCCACGGCGACGCCCCGGGCCCGCTGGTGATGATCCGGGATACTCGCGGTGGGCCGACGGATGGCTACTCGCAGATCATCATCTACATGAATCATCGTATCGACCTGTTTGCGGCCACTGCGGCCGCGTTGGAACAGCTCAACCTGAACGTCGTTGACGCCCGCATCAGCTCCAGCGAAGGCCCCTATTCCGTCAGTTCCTATATCGTGCTGGACGAAAAACACAAGCCGCTGGGCATCGACCCCGCTCGCAGAGACAAGGTGCGCGAGCGGTTGATCGAAGAACTGGACGATCCGGACGATTACCCGGACATCATCCACCGTCGCATACCGCGCCAACTGAAACACTTTGCGTTCCCGACCGAGGTGACCTTCTATAACGACACCGTTAATCAGCGCACAGTGATGGAAGTGATCACCCCGGACCGGCCGGGCTTGCTGGCAAGAATCGGCCAGGTTTTGCTGGAACACCGCGTCAGGATGACCAACGCGAAAATTGCAACCCTGGGCGAGCGGGTTGAGGACGTGTTCTTTGTCACTGACGAGCACGGCGACCCGATCCATGACCCTGAGGCCTGCCGCTCCCTGCAGCACGATCTCTGCAAAATGCTGGAAGACATCTCATGAATCCGGATTTAGACAGGCTGCATCCCTACCCGTTCGAAAAGCTGACCAAACTGAAAGCGGGGATTCAGGTGCCCAACCACCTGAGTTCCATTTCGCTGGGTATCGGCGAGCCCAAGCACCCTTCGCCGGGCTTTGTGAAACAGGTCATTGCGGACAATCTCGACAAGCTGGCCAACTACCCCACCACAAAAGGTACCGACGAACTTCGTCAGGCTATTGCTGGCTGGGCCACGCGACGTTTCCAACTGGCACCGGGCACACTCGCACCGGAACGCAATATCGTGCCGGTAAACGGAACCCGCGAGGGTATTTTCTCTCTGGTCCAGTCGGTTATCGACCGCAACCGGCCGGCCACGGTTGTCAGCCCGAACCCGTTCTATCAGGTCTATGAAGGGGCGGCATTTCTGGCGGGCGCAAATCCGTATTATCTTGCCTGTGATGCCGCCAACGATTTCATTCCCGACTTTGATCAGGTGCCGGCATCGGTCTGGAACGACTGTCAGGTGCTGTTTCTGTGCTCTCCCGGAAACCCCAGTGGCTCTGTCATGCCACGGGACACGCTAACCAGGGTCATTGAACTGGCAGACCGGTACGATTTCATCGTTGCGTCTGACGAGTGCTATTCCGAACTCTATCCTGATGAAAACAGGCCGCCGGAAGGCTTGCTGCAAACCTGCGCCGCCATCGGCCGGAATGATTTTGCCCGCTGCATCGTGTTCCACAGCCTGTCCAAGCGCAGCAACCTGCCGGGCCTGCGATCTGGCTTTGTCGCCGGAGACGCACGCATCCTGTCGGGCTTCCTGAAATACCGGACTTACCATGGCTGCGCCATGCCGATCCACAACCAGCTTGCCAGCATCGCTGCCTGGGAAGATGAGGCACACGTCCGGGAAAACCGCACCGCCTACCGAGCCAAGTTTGAAGCTGTTGTGCCTATCCTGCACGAGGTGATGAAGGTCGACTTTCCGGATGCCGGCTTCTATCTCTGGCCGGAAACACCTTTTGATGATGAAACCTTTGCCCGCGAGCTCTCGGCCCAACAGAATGTTCACGTGCTGCCCGGCCGCTATCTGTCCCGAACTGTGGACGGCCACAACCCGGGCGAAAACCGGGTGCGCATGGCCCTGGTTGCGCCGCTGGAGGAGTGCGTGGAGGCCGCGCGGCGAATTGTGGCTTTTGTAAAAGACAATGCTTAGCCACGGACGACACGGACTTGCACGGACGAAAAAACTTATGTTGTCCGTGATTGTCCGTGCGGTCCGTGGCAAAATTTTTATTACATTTTTTTCTTAACCCATTAAAGCCTTCAAACACCTAAACATTAACCATCAGGAGCACATCAATGAGTTTTGCATTCGGCATCGGGATCGGCACCCAGAATAACCAGGGCGAGTGGCTGGAAGTCTTTTATCAGCAGCCGGTAATCACCCCTGACAATGACCTCATCGAAGTGGCTCGTAATATTCTGGGCTACCAGGGCGGCAACCAGGCCATGGCAGTCAAGCCGGAGCAGCTCAAGGCTCTTGCCGACGGCCTTCGACAGACCGGCCAGATGGAGCAGTCCGCACTGGCTGGCAAAGCGGCTGACAGTCAGCGCCCGGTGGTGGTTACTCTGCTGGATACCGACGATACCGCTTCCAGCACCCCGGAGGTTTACCTCAAACTGCATCTGATCTCCAGCCGCCAGGCCAGGCCCCACGAGCTCAGGCTCGACGGTATTTTTGGGCTGCTGCCCAACCTGGCGTGGACCAGCGAAGGCGCGATTGATCTGAACGAACTGCCGGGCCGGCAGCTCAAGGCCCGCCTTGAAGGCAGAACCCTGGAAGTGAAGTCTGTTGATAAATTCCCGCAAATGACGGATTACGTGGTACCCAAAGGCGTCCGCATTGCCGATACCGCCCGTGTCCGCCTGGGCGCCTACGTTGGCGAAGGCACCACGGTTATGCATGAAGGCTTTATCAACTTCAACGCTGGTACCGAAGGCAAAAGCATGATCGAAGGCCGGATTTCAGCAGGCGTCATGATTGGCGAAGGCTCGGACCTGGGCGGCGGCTGCTCGACCATGGGTACGCTTTCCGGCGGCGGCAACATCATCATTTCTGTTGGCGAAAACTGCCTGATCGGCGCCAACGCAGGCATCGGGATCCCGCTGGGCGACCGCTGTAAGGTTGAGGCCGGTCTGTACATTACCGCGGGTACCAAGGTCGCCCTGCTGGACGATAACAACGAGCTGGTAGAAGTTCTGAAAGCCCGGGATCTGGCCGGCAAGCCGGATTTTCTGTTCCGCCGCAACAGCCAGACCGGTGCCGTGGAATGTAAATCTCACAAGACAGCTATTGAGCTTAACGAAGAACTTCATACTAATAATTAAGGCTTTTTAGCCACGGACACTCACGGACGTTCACGGACAAAACTGTTCAGAGAACGTTCGTGAGTGACTGTCCTTGGCAAATCTACTGTCTTGAAAAGGCGCTTGTTAATGTCATTGTCACCTACCGTCGAACTCGCCATAGACCTCATCCGCCGTCAGTCTGTTACGCCGGACGATGCCGGATGCCAGCAACTGATGCTGTCTCGTCTGAAGGCGCTTGGTTTTCAGGGCGAGTCCATGCGCTTCGACGATACCGACAACCTCTGGGCCCGCAGGGGCTCCGAGGGCCCGCTGCTGGCCTTCGCCGGTCACACCGATGTGGTGCCGACCGGGCCGGAGAAAAACTGGGCTCATCCGCCTTTTTCCGGGAAGATCGATCAGGACGGTTATCTGCACGGTCGCGGGGCGGCCGATATGAAAGGCAGTCTGGCCGCCTTCGTAACGGCCTGCGAGCGGTTTGTGAAGCAGCATCCGGATCACCGGGGCTCTATCGCACTGCTGATCACCAGTGACGAAGAAGGCCCGGCCGGGAACGGCACTGTGAAAGTGGTTGAGACGCTGGAAGCCAGGAACGAGAAAATCGACTGGTGCCTGATTGGCGAGCCGTCCAGCACCCATCGTGTGGGGGACATTATCAAAAACGGTCGCCGTGGCTCGCTCCACGGTTACCTGACCGTTCACGGAACCCAGGGGCACGTAGCTTACCCGCATCTGGCAGAAAATCCCGTTCATACCGTGGCGCCGGCTCTGGATGCGCTGGCGAATGAGATCTGGGACAAGGGCAACGACTTCTTCCCGCCGACCACCTTTCAGATCACGAAAATCGAAGCGGGTACCGGCAGCAATGTCATTCCCGGTGAATGCCTGGTGCATTTCAATTTCCGCTACTGCACTGAAAACACGGCGGAAAGCCTGGAAGAGCGAGTAGTCACTATTCTTGAACAGCACAAGCTCAAATACGATTTACAATGGCACCTTAGCGGCCGTCCTTTTCTGACGGATAGCGGTGCACTGGTGTCGGCGGCCCAGAACGCCATTCGCACCGTAACCGGGGAAGAAACCGAGCTGTCCACCTCTGGCGGAACCTCCGACGGCCGCTTCATTGCGCCCACCGGGGCCCAGGTTCTGGAGCTTGGCCCGCTGAATGCCACCATTCATAAGGTCAACGAATGCGTGAAAGCGGCTGACCTGAATACCTTGTCTGCCATGTACGAACAGATTCTGGTGGAACTGCTGGCCTGATGACTGGCCCGGGCCCGGTTCGACTTTAATAGTGAGGAGGAGGCGACTCGTCCTCTTCTTTGCGTATATTCGACGAAGATACTTCTTTAAGCTGCGTATTGAGCTGCTTTTTGGCTTCCCATAGCTCCCGGATATCGAGCTCCTGGCGGGCCACCTGCTCACTCAGGGTATTAATCAGGTCGTCCTGAAAGGCAGCCCGGGTTTCGAGCTCATCCAGCCGCTTTGTCAGGTTCCGGGAACCCTCTTTGCTCTCGTTCATTGTACTTGTGCTCACCATGCTTGGTCAGCGCCTCCCGTTATCTGGTATCATTCCGCTTTTATTCGCCAGGGGTCGTTCTGTTACACAGATCTGAGCCGCGCCAGGCGAATCTCACCACCGGATAAACGAGTTTACCCGAGATCCGGTTTTTTATCGTCAGTGTTACAAGAATGGAGTAACTGTAGTCCATGCAAAATCCAGCAAAAGCGATTGTTCTAGCCCTTTTGGTCGCTATCCCGTCACCGTTTATCCTTGGTTTTCTGTTGGTGACTTTCACCCCGGAACTCTTCCAGATTCTGTCTAAATCGGGAATCAGCGAACTCGCCAGCGACACCACGTTTGTGCTTGGCAGCGCCCAGGGCATTGCCGCCTATATCCTGTCCGTCGTCCTGTTCGGCCTTGCTGGCTTCTGCACCGTGGCACTCGCCGCCAAGCCACCGGTAAAAGTAAACCGGGCACCGGCCAAAACGACTGCGCGTCAGTCAAAACCAACGTCAAAGTCAACGCCCAAGCCAAAGCCAAAGCCAAAGCAGGACTCTGACGACGACCATGGCCACGACGACACCGGCCCTGAAGGCAATGAGGACGGCACGGTTAAATGGTTTAACGTGAAGAAAGGCTTTGGTTTTATCGTGCGTGACAGCGGCGACGAAATCTTTGTGCATTTCCGCGCCATTCGTGGCCAGGGACGCCGGGTGCTGCGTCAGGGACAGCTCGTGCGCTTCAATGTGGTTGAGGCCGACAAGGGCCTTCAGGCTGATAATGTATCCATTCTGGATGAATAGCAGCTCGGAAATCTGATGCGTCGTTAATCACTGAAAAGGCAGCCATTGGCTGCCTTTTCAGTTCCAGACCGCAAGCTGCTCGCCCCGCTGGTCAATTCGCCACCATCTCTCATCTTCCACCGGCTCTCCTTCTTTCCAGTCGCCGGGACTGCACCGAATTTCAGTCTCCATGGCTTGCCACGCACTGCGGCCGCAGTCCAGGTCGGAAGCCCAGGGCAACTCAGCACCCTCGATAATCAGTGATGCGTAACGCTTACCCCCGGCCCGTGGATAAACGCTGATCCGGATACTGCCACCGCAGCAGGAACCCCGCACTTTGACGGGTTTATCGTCACGCAAATCAGCAGGCAGTTCCAGATGATCAACATGACTGGATAACCAGTCTTTCACCGCCGCAAGATCGATATCACGGATGTAGATTTCAAGGTCACGCAAGTTACGGCTCTCCGGTTTGATTCAGATCAGCGATAGTCTGGCCTGACGCGTCATCGGCTGCAACCCGGCGAGCCAGCTCAGACCGCAGATCATCTGCCATCAGCAGCCGGAGGGTGCCGTTGCGTTTTCGCTCATACCATAAGACCTCACTGGCAGCCCGTTCGACAGCCAGAACTTCAAGGGAGTGCTCAAGCCGCTCCGTGGACTGCTGCCGGGCTATAGCCAGCAGTGACTGACGCCCGACAGAGTCTGCTTTCCCCTCCAGCACCACGGAGTTCAGCGGGCCACGCTCTGCAAAAAGGCTCAACCGAGCGGCGGCACGCTCCACCCATCGCAGCATCGCCCCTGGCGAGGCGACTGATGGATCCCGGGCGGCCGCAACATACTCCACAACTCCGGGCGCCAGCTCGACACGCCAGCGCTTTTCAATCATCGGCTGGTGCGCCGTCATAATGGCCAGTTTCTGGTCGACACTGCTGGGAGGCATGGCAAAACAATCGAGACACCGCCCCAGAATCCGTTGCAGGGGCTCAATAGCAGAACGGGCATCGGGCGAATCCGGGCCAAGCAGCAACACGGGCCCAGAAAAACTCGTCACCAGCTCTCGCGCAACGCTGAACTGCGAAGCCATCATCGTCATCAGGTCCGCCGGTGAGACGTTATCAAGCACAAGAGCAGGCGCGATTGAAGCACGGTCACGGGAAACCGGCACTGCCGCCTGGTCGCTGGCCAGAATATCCGCTTCCCGGCGAATATCCACTTCAATGGCGCCACCAGGTAAAGCGGTTATCAGGGATCTGAGCCAGCTGGATTTCCCGCTGCCCCGTGCACCACGAATCCATATCAGAGCGTCGGGGGTGGCAGACAGAAGTACACTTATATCCTCGACCAGGCCCAGCCAATGGGCATCCGCCATCACCACTGGTGAGGCATTTGCAGCCTCTGGGTGATCTTCATCCGCTTTATCGGCACTCTCTTCACCGCCCTCTTCACCACCCTGTTCGCCACTCCTATTAACGCCCTGGCAGGGCCAGCGGGTGACGAGTTCAAGCATGGCAACATAGGCTTTTTCCCGTAACCGCTCCGTACTCTGGGCCAGGGTCTGCAGCAGCTCGGGCCACTCCAGCCAAACAGCTCCCGTTACTTCCCTGGCACTGTGGAGCCAGTACATAAGCTGAGAAGACAGCAGGTTTTCACTGGCGACCGCCGTAACGATGGGTTGTTCGCACTGAATGGTTCGGGTTAGCTCATCCAGATCCACACCCTGGCGCTGAAGAAACCGACACAGCGCCGGAATTTCATCGAGCATGGACAGAAGAAAATCTTCGAGCGTGATGGCGCATCCACCTCGGCGGATGACACTGGTGCGGGCACTTTGCAGTGCGGTCTGACAGTCGGGGCTCAGGCATCCTTGCCAGTCTTCCATGAACATCTCCCTGTTCTTTCTGATTTTTCACTTATGTTCGGCGTTGGCATCGTCCTGATGCCGCCCTTGAATGCGCTCAGACGCGGTTATAAGTGTCCTCGAAGCGCACGATGTCGTCCTCGCCCAGGTAGCTTCCGGTCTGAACTTCAATCAGTTCCAGCGGAATGACACCGGGGTTGGTCAGCCGATGGGTAACGCCAAGAGGAATATAGGTGGACTGGTCTTCGGTCAGTAACAGAACATCGTCACCCCGGTTGACCGTGGCGGTGCCTTTGACCACCACCCAGTGCTCGGCCCGGTGGTGATGCTTCTGCAGAGAGAGAGACGCGCCCGGCGTCACTGTAATGCGTTTTACCTGGAAGCGCTCGCCGGCGGCTATGCCTTCATAAGTGCCCCAGGGCCGGTGAACCTTTTTGTGAAAACGATGTTCTGAACGGCCCTGCGCCTTAACCTGGGCCACCAGCTTTTTAACATCCTGCACCCGGGCCCGGTCCGCCACCAGAACCACATCATCGGTTTCAACAATGACGTGGTCAGACACCCCCAGCACCGCAATCAAACGGCCTTCGGAATGAATGTAGGAACCGGAAACGTCTTCGGTGATCACATCGCCGCGGCAGACGTTGTTATTCTCATCATGGGGCTGGATATCCCAGAGTGCTGACCAGGAGCCGACATCGGACCATCCTGCGTCCAGTGGAACCACCACTGCGTCGTCTGTTTTTTCCATGACGGCGTAATCGATAGAGTCATCCGGGCACTTCTTGAAAGCCTCTGCGCCAACCCGGGTAAAATCCATGTCCGCCTTGCGCTGGCTCCAGGCTTCACGGCAGGCGGCCATCATTGCTGGCTGCTGGCGCTCAAGCTCGTTGATGTAACGGTCCGCACGGAACAGAAACATGCCACTGTTCCAGAGATAGCCACCCTCACTGACATAGCGCTCAGCCGTCGCCTGATCCGGCTTTTCAATAAACGCGGCCACGTCCTGATAGGGACCGTGAGACTGCCCGGCCTTGATATAACCGTAGCCGGTATGGGGTGCGTCAGGAACAATACCGAAGGTGACCAGCTTGCCCGCTCTGGCCGCTTTTGAACCTTCGGCGGTGGCCTCGCGAAACGCGTCCGTATTTCTCATAACGTGATCAGAAGGCATCACCAGAAGCAGTTCTTCCGGATTCTCTTCCATTGCCGCCAGCGCCGCCAGCGCAATGGCCGGAGCGGTATTACGGCCAACCGGCTCCAGAATAATGCCGGCGGTGCGTTCAGGGGCCTGGGCCTGCAAATGGGCCGCGACCACAAAACGATGTTCTTCATTGGTAATGGCCAGCACCCGAACCTGCTGATCCAGCAGAAGGCTGCGATCAATGGTTTCCGCCAGCAGGGAATCGTCAGACACTACCGGCAGAAACTGCTTGGGATAGGCTTCACGGGATAATGGCCATAAACGGGTGCCGGAACCACCAGAGAGAATCACTGCAAGCATGGGTCGTCCTTGTCTTGAATTTTCACGAATTTTACCCCAAAGCCCGCCGGAATGTCCTGCCAGCGGCCATTAAATTGCAGGACTGATCCATAAGGCGGTTTGGGGTATCCTGCATTCATGAGCCGACGCCCTGACACCAAAGCCCATCTCCAATACCGTGTTCCAGCCGTACGCCACCTGGCGTGGATGTGTCATGCCCCCCAGCTTACCAGCTCTCCTATGGGATTTGTTCCGGAAAAACATCTGCCTGACGATGCAGAAAAACGGTTGAAGGCCTGGGACAACAACCCCCGACTTGGCCCGGCCTTATTGACAGAAACTCCACCGAGACGCCTCGGACATTATTTCGAGCGCCTGTACGAATGTTTGCTGGAAAACCTGCTGGGCTGGGAGGTTTTACTTAAGAACCAGCCAATCAGAAGCAATGGCATTACTCTGGGCGAACTGGATTTTATTGTCCGCAACCCGTCTGATCAGGTGGTTGAACACCACGAAATTGCGGTGAAATTCTACCTTGGTTATCCAGGTTCTGGCCCGGCCACACCCCTCTGGTATGGACCGAACTCAAGTGACCGCCTTGACCTTAAATCGAAGCGCCTACTCACTCACCAGAGCCGCATGACCGACAAACCCGAGACCCGCGCATTACTGCATTCCCTGGATATTCCTGCGCCTGCCCGGGCCCGTATTTTCATGCCGGGCTATCTTTTCTATCCGGCAGGCCAGCCGATGCCATCACCGAAAGACGTGCCCACGGATCACCTGCGCGGTGAGTGGCTTTACGCCGATGACGTGGATGCATTTCGCGATGCCAGCACACGGCCAGAGGCCGCCTTAGAATCCTGGGTGCCGTTGCGAAAACCACACTGGCTTGGCCCCTGGTGCCAGGACAATAAACCGGAAAGCCGGGAAACAGAAGAAACGTTAACAATGGTGCGCACGGCGGGTACTCCGCGCCTTTTCGCCGTGCTGAAGCAGTCCCCGGAAGACAATCTCTGGAGGGAATCTTCAAGACTGTTCGTGGTTCCCGGCCATTGGCCGAATCTCTAGACTGCCTCAAATTCCACGCGGTTCCTGCCATTCTCTTTGCTGCTAAAAAGAAGGTTTGTGGCAGAATACGGTACCTACAAAAAATACAGGCCGAGTTTGAATCATGGAAGACCAAAGCCAGTTCCGACTGCTTTCACAGAGGCGCTTTCTCCCCTTCTTTCTAACCCAGTTCTCCGGTGCGTTTAACGACAACCTGTTCAAGAATGTGCTGTTGCTGCTGATTACCTTCACCGCCGGTGGCCTGGCTGGTTTATCGATCAATATAGTCGTAAACGTAGCAGCTTTGCTGTTTATCCTGCCGTTTTTCCTGTTCTCAGGCATTGCCGGTCAAATGGCGGACAAGTACGAGAAGTCCGGCTTTATCCGTTGGGTGAAGCTGGCAGAAATTGCCATTATGGCAGTGGCCGCCGCTGGGCTCTGGTATGGCTGGTACGAAGTGCTCTTGTTGATCCTGTTCCTGATGGGCACCCAGTCCACCTTTTTTGGTCCGGTCAAATACGCCATTCTGCCCCAGGTACTGGAAAACGATGAGTTGGTGGGCGGCAACGCGATGGTTGGAATGGGCACCTTTGTCGCCATTCTTATTGGCACCATTGCCGCGGGTCTGCTAATGGGGTTCGGGCAGCCACATCGCCTGGCGGCCATCGGCGCGCTGGGCATCGCGATTCTGGGTTATCTGGCGGCGCGAAAAATTCCGAAAACCGGCACCACCCGTGCTGACGTAGTCATTGGTTTGAACCCCTTCCGGGAAACCTGGCACCTGATGCGACTGGCGGCAGACAACTATTCCGTGCTGATGTGCATTATGGCCATTTCCTGGTTCTGGTTTCTGGGTGCGGCCTACCTGACCCAATTCCCCAATTTCGCCCAGACCGACCTGATGGGCGACGAAACCGTGGTGACGCTGCTGCTGGCGATTTTCACCATCGGTATTGCGCTGGGTTCCATGGCGTGCGAACGGTTATCGGGCCACCGCATTGAGCTGGGCATTGTGCCCATCGGCTCCATTGGCTTAACCCTTTTTGGCCTGGACCTTTATCTCAGCATGCCCGCCAATCCGGTACCCACCGACTGGTGGACGATTCTGAGCAACCCCGATTACCGGCGGATTGCCATTGATCTGATCGGTATTGGTTTTTTTGGTGGGCTGTTCATCGTTCCTCTTTACGCCTTTGTGCAGAAAGAAACACCGGAGGATCGCAGGGCGCAGGTTATCGCCGCACTGAACGTCTTCAACGCCCTGTTCATGGTGGTCAGTGCGCTCATGGGCGTGATCATGCTGGGTGTCATCGGGCTCAGCATTCCGGAATTCTTCCTCGTGCTGTCCATCATGAACCTGATCGTCGCAGGGTTTGTTTACCAGCAACTGCCTGAGTTTGTACTGCGGTTTATCGTCTGGATACTGTCGCACACCATTTATCGTGTCCGGACTCAGGGGCTTCGGAATATTCCCGACGAAGGTCCGGTACTGCTGGTGTGTAACCATGTGTCCTACATGGATGCGATGGTTATTGCCGGCGCCGTACGACGACCTGTTCGGTTTGTCATGGACTACCACATTTTCAAGACGCCTATTCTCGGTGGCATTTTCCGACTCGCCAAAACCATTCCTATTGGCTCCAGAAACAAAGTGCCCGAAATCTACGACACTGCTTTCGAGCGAATTGATGAGGTGCTGAGGGCCGGCCATGTGGTCTGTATCTTCCCGGAAGGCGGTCTTACCAGCGACGGTGAAGTTGCACAATTCCGCAGTGGCGTCGATACGATTCTCGAGCGTTGTCCTGTTCCGGTTGTGCCGATGGCACTTCGCGGGCTTTGGGGAAGTTTCTTCAGCCGCTGCGGCGGCCCGGCACTCCAGCATTTCCCCGGGCGGTTCTGGTCCCGAATCGAGCTTTTGGCAGAAACGCCAATCGCCCCGGAACAGGCAAACTCCGCCATGCTTGAAGAGAAGGTCAAACAAATGCTCACCGACGCTGAGGTCTCTGGCCGGTGAGCGCAAAGGGCCAGGGACTGGCGTCCCGGGCCCTATGGTCGGATCAGAAAGAGAGTCTTGCGCCGACTACCGCAAACCAGTCTTCTACATTGCCACCGCCCAGCTCAGAAAAATCGGCCGTATCGCCATATTTGCGCTCATGAACCACGCCAATATAGGGCGAGAAAGACCGATCAATCAGGTCATAACTGAATCGCAGCCCGGTTTCAGTGGAAACCAGTCCCTTACCGACTCCGATCTCCCGATCTTCACTGAATGCGACGGTCGCATCCAGAGTGGCGGCCAGTATCCAGTAGTTCGTAAACAACAGCTCATACTCCGCATCCAGTTCAGCGGAGGTATCCCCCTCCTTGCTGACATACAGATTCGCATCAATTTCAAACCACTGCGGCGCAAGTCCCGCGATGCCCAGAACAGCGTAGGTGCGGTCAGGGCCTTCCGGTGTATCGAACCGTACACCCGCCTTGGCATCAAAGAAGTCAGAAATAGGGATCTGGCCAACAATCTGGTTCTCCAGCGTTTCGTAGGCCTTTTCTTCTATGGCGTACTCGCCTTTTGTAAGCCAGCGAACTTTCAGCTCGTCCGTGCCATAGAAAAAATCGCCGCTCCATACGCCCAGTTCTTCATCATCATCACTGTAGCGGTACTCGAATTCCTCGAATTGAGCACCCCAGACTTTCAGCGGCATTTTACGTGCGGTGGTGTCCTGTATTCGATCCTGAGCGGAGGCCACTGCCGGTATGACGCTCAACCCCAATACAGCGGTTGCAACCAGTGAGATCCAACGAATCATGCATCACCTCTGTCTTCGGCAATTGTGTCTTCGGCAATTGTGTCTTCGGCAGCCGCCTGCTTGGCTTCGGGGCCGCCCTCAACAATGATCTTGCGGAACATACCCGCCGCTGCGTGGTAGGACAGGTGACAATGGAAAGCCCACTGACCCGGCGCATCCACCTCGGTTTCCATATAAACCGTGGTGCCCGGCTGAACGCTGACCGTGTGCTTGATGGGGTTCATCTGACCAGCGCCGACATCCAGAATGGACCACATGCCATGTAAGTGCATGGGGTGGGTCATCATGGTTTCATTCACGAACTTGAAACGGACCCGTTCGCCATACTGCAGCCGAATGGGGTCGGCATCTTCATATTTGACGCCATTAATGCTCCAGATATAGCGCTCCATATTCCCGGTAAGACGCAGTTCGATTTCCCGGGTGGCCTCACGTTCCTCAAAGAGCGGTGTCTGGGCTTTTAGGTCGGCATAAGACAGGAACTTGCCACCATTGGCCGCCTCGGGAAGTAAACCACTGCCCTTGGCATAGAAAGGATCGCTGGCACTGCCTCCGGACATGTCCATTTTGGAATGATCCATGCCGGCCATGTTGGAATGGTCCATACCTTCCATACCTTCCATGCCGGAATGGTCCATACCCGCCATGTTGGAGTGATCCATTCCCTCCATACCGGACTGGTCCATATCTGTCATGCTGCCATGGTCCATACCTTCCATACTGCCGTGATCCATACCGGGCATGCCGCTCATGTCTGCCATGGTCAAACGGGCCGGCTCACGCAATTCTGGCACCGCAGCGACCATGCCCGGCTCAGGCGCCAGTGTTCCCCTGGCATACCCTGAGCGTCCCATGGATTCGGCAAAAATCGTGTAAGCCTGCTCCTCTCTGGGCCGCACAATGACGTCGAAGGTTTCCGCCACACCAATGCGGAACTCATCCACATTGACCGGCTGTACGTTATTGCCGTCCGCCTGCACAACGGTCATTTCCAGGCCCGGAATCCGGATATCAAAATAGGTCATGGCTGAGGAGTTAATAAACCGCAGTCGAATCCGCTCGCCCGGCTCGAAAATGCCGGTCCAGTTCTGGTCAGGCCCTTTACCGTTAATCAGGCCGGTGAAACCCTGCACGTCCTCGACATCCGCTTTCATCATGCGCATGCCGCCCCAGGCCATCTGATCCTTTACAGTAGTCGCCAGACCGTTTTCGGAGACGTTCGAGAAGAATTCGCCGACGGTTTGCTGATCGCGATTGTAGTAGTCCGCCATCATTTTAAGATTACGCATGATGCGATCGCCGGAGTGTGGATGCTTGTCCGTCAGCTGAACCACGTAATCACGATCGTAACGAAACGGTTCACGACCCTCGGGTTCAATCACAATGGCCCCGTACGCGCCATCCGGCTCCTGGAAACCGGAGTGGCTGTGAAACCAGTAGGTGCCCGACTGGATAATGGGAAACTTGTAGGTGAAGGTTTCGCCTGGCTTGATACCCGCAAAGCTGATACCGGGAACGCCATCCTGGTTAAACGGCAGGATCAAACCGTGCCAGTGGATCGACGTCGTCTCATCAAGATTGTTGGTCACATTGATGGACACGTCTTCGCCTTCCTTGAAGCGCATAACGGGTCCGGGGGACGCACCATTGTAACCAATCCCCTCTTTAACAAAGTCTCCCGTGTCGATCTCGACCCGGTCGACCGTCAGATTGTACTCACCCGCCAAGCCCATCACAGGCAAAAGCAGGGCTAAAGCGCCTGCCAGAAAGGCCGTTTTCATGGTCATCTACTCCCAACTACACAATTTTTAATACCCGACGCGCCAGCGCTGAAACCGGCGCTTCGGTTACCCGCAGTCTGCAAACGATTATTTGAAGTTTACATCCCCATACATGCCTGCCTGGTAATGCCCCGGAACGTTACAGGCAAATTCGATATTGCCCTTACCTGTGAATTTCCACACAATTTCCTGGCTCTTGCCGGGCTCTAACAACACGCTGTTCGGGTCGTCATGCTTCATGGAATGGCCATTTCCCATCATGCCTCCCTCCATCATGTCGCCATTCATCATGCTGTGATCCATATCCATCATCTCGCGGTTCAGTTTTCCGCCTTGAATGACGCCATGCTCAACCATCATCATCATTTCTTCCTGATGAGCCTCATGGGTATCCGGCGTGCCAATGTTGAATTCATGCACCAGGTTACCCTTGTTTGAAACGACAAAACGCACAGTTTCCCCTGGCTTGACCTCAATGGACTCAGGTTCGTAGTAGTTGTCATACATTTCGACGTTAATAGTGCGACTGACGTCCGATACCTTGCCCGGCTTACCAGCTGTCGCGCCGTGGCCGTGACCATCGCCATGGGCGCCTGCCCCCAGAGCCGTCAATGAAACCGACATAGCCAATGCAGCCACTGCAAATTTTATTACGCTCATTCACACTTCTCCTGTGATTGTTCTTTCTTTAAAACCAAGTGGGTTGCCCATTAACTAAGCATTCACCCTAAACGATTGCTACCATCGCTCACCAAACTGAATTCTTTCTGAAAATGACAAACTATTCACTGTTCAGGCTCGGTTCAGGTTGACCGGCGACACTCGTGTCGGCTGTGTTTTGATTGAGAAGGGAGCGACTGATGAGATTATTGCTGGTAGAGGATGACCGCCTGTTGGCTGATGGGCTTGCCGGCCAGCTCGAGAAGGCCGGTTTCAGCGTCGATCATACCCAGACCGCCAAAGAGGCGATCCTTCTGGGCGAGCAGGAAGACTACCGGGTTGGCATCCTGGACCTGGGGCTGCCAGACGGCAATGGTCTGGATGTGCTGCGCAAATGGCGAGCCATCAACGCCAACTTCCCGGTTTTGATTCTGACTGCCCGGGGGGACTGGCAAGACAAAGTGAATGGCCTGAAAGCAGGCGCAGACGACTACCTTGCCAAACCCTTTCAGACCGAAGAACTGATTGCCAGGCTGAATGCCATCGTGCGCAGAAGTGACGGGCGAGTTCAAACTTTGGTAAAGGCGGGTCGCCTGGTACTGGACGAAAATCGGCAAAGTCTGAAAATGGAAGATGGCACAGAGCACAGCCTGACCGGCACCGAATTCCGCCTGCTCCGTTGCCTGATGAGCCGGCCTGGCCAGGTTTTTTCCAAGGAACAGCTGATGGAACAACTCTATAACCTGAAGGAAAGCCCGACTGACAACGTTATTGAGGCTTATATCGGCCGTCTGAGAAAACTGGTGGGAGCCAGCACCATAGCAACGCGGCGAGGCCAGGGGTATTTGTTCGATGATACCGTTTAGCAAGCCCACCTCTGTAAAAGGGACACTTCTGGCCCTTCTGCTACCTTCCGGCATCCTCCTGATGGCAATCGCCTGGCTTGTGCACGGTTTCCTGCTTGAACGGATGTCGCGGGACTTTGTTGAAAGCCGGCTGAAAGATGAGGTGGCCTTTCTCGAACACCAGATTCGCCAAAACGCAGGCAGGATAGATACGCTCCGAACCGGTGACTACTTCCAGGAAGTGTTTCATCATGCCTTTGCCATTCAATCCCCGACTCAGACCATCATCTCGCCACAAGCCTGGGAAGCATTGCTGAGGCCCTTACTTCAATCAGATCAAGAGGGCGCAATCAGAGTAAGGGCCGAAAGTGAATCCACTGCCACGCCCTCCGACGTTCTCGCCTTTCGAAAATCGTTCCTGATTGATGACAAGCGCGTGGTGGTCATTGTGTCGGAAAACATGGAGGCACTGCAGGCCAGTCAGGCCGAATTACATGCCTGGACAGCGATCGTATCAATCTTGCTGATTCTGCTGCTGGTCTGGGTTATCTGGATTGGCATTACCCTGTCAATGAAGCCCGTCGTGTCGCTTCAGGCCTCACTGAAACGACTGCAAAATGGTGAAATATCGCGCATTGATGTTACGGCTCCGGAAGAATTCGGGCCACTGGTCTGGCAACTGAATCAACTGCTCGATTTTATGGATCGACGTCTGGAACGCTCGCGGGACGCACTCGCAAACCTGTCTCACAGTGTTAAAACCCCGATCGCAGCCGTACTGCAGATCCTTGAGGATACAAGCCGTCCGCTCGACGGTGACTTGAGACACGAAATGGCGTCTCGACTTGGTGATATCGACAAACAATTGGAAGCGGAAATGCGGCGCAGCCGTTTTGCTGGCCCTCAGGTCGGAAAAAGCGCTTATCCAGTGAAACAGGCCAGAGACCTTTTATGGATGCTTGGCCGGCTTTATCCCGAGAAGTCATTTGAGTTGTCCACGGCAATGGCGGAAGAACGCCGTTGGCCTATTGAAGAGCACGATCTCAGCGAAATTCTCGGCAACCTTCTCGATAATGCCGGCAAGTGGTCGGCCCGATGCGTCGAGTTGTCGCTCACTGAAAACGATGAGCAGATAGTCATCGTCGTTGCTGACGATGGCTCTGGCGTCGCCGAAGACTCGGTCGGTGAATTGGGCAAAAGAGGACTAAGACTGGACGAACAGACACCCGGGCACGGACTGGGCCTTGCGATCGTTTGCGATATCGTTGACCGCTATAGCGGGCAAACGAATTTCTCGCAAAGTCCCTTCGGTGGATTGAGGGTTGAGGTGTCATTCCACCGGACAAACTGAGGGCGCAGAAACTTTCTACGCCCGACGGTAAGGCCTGCTACCCCGAGACCTTCAGCAACACCTTACCCGTATTGAGATCGTCTGCGACATACGCCATGGCCGCATCAGCCTCTTCGATAGGCCAGGACCGGTCAATGATCGGTTCAATCTGCCGGGCACTCAACAGCGGCCAGACATGCTGGAACAGAGCGTCCATGACGTCACCTTTGTCGGCTACGGTTCTGGACCTCAGGGTCGAACCAATCAGCCGCTGACGCTTGACCAGCATTAGCCCCAAATCGACTTCCGCCATACGGCCACCCAGCAACCCAATCAGCACGATCCGACCATCCACATTCAGAACTTTCTGATCGTCAGCGATGTAGTTTCCACCCACCGGGTCCAGCACCATATCGACGCCGCCCCATTTTATGACCGCCTCAACGAACGCGCCGTTCTTCCGGTTCCAGCAACCGGAGGCACCCAGTTGCTTACAGACTTCCAGCTTTTCCTCGCTACCAGCGGTGGCAAATACGGTGTTGCCAAGAGCGGTTGCCAACTGGATGACCGCTGTACCCAGACCGCTCGCGCCTGCATGTACCAGCACTTTCTCGCCGGGTTTCAGCAAGGCCTCGTGGTAGAGGTTCAGCCATGCCGTCGCAAAGGCTTCCGGTATCGCCGCGGCCTCCTCCAGGCTGAAGCCTTTGGGCACGGGCAGCACCTGAACTGCAGGCACCACAACCTGAGTCGCATAGCCACCGCCAGTCAACAGGGCGCAGACTTCATCGCCCGGCTTGAACTGATCAACACCCTGCCCCACGCTGGCCACGATGCCACTGACTTCCAGCCCGAGAATGTCCGAGGCACCAGGCGGCGGCGGATACACCCCCGCCCGCTGCATCAGATCGGCACGGTTCACGGCCGTCCATGCGATATCAATGGCAATGTGATGCTCTGGCACCTCGGAGACTGCCTCGCAGTCCTCCCAGCTCAGTGTTTTACCATTGACTCTGATGGCTTTACTCATCTGTATATACTCCTGGGGCGGATGCGGTTACCGCCTGTCCGACCGATTCAGCAACTCGCTGATCTCGGCGAAATAGTGTTGTTTAAGCCGGCTTAAACGCCAGGGCTCAGGCAATTGAGCCGCAGGCGGATGCTCAAGAAGCTGACACAAGGCCTTCGCTGCCTGCCCGGCTTCAGCTTCTGGATCGGTTTCGTTACTTTCATACCTTTGCCCATCTGGCACGTATTCCGGGTAGGCAAGACGATCCGGTGTTAACGCCAGGCATCCGGACGCCATGGCCTCAAGCACCGACAATCCCTGAAAATCATGCAAGGCCGTCGACACAACCAGATCGGCCTGCCGCAACAATGCGTCATACTCGGCTCTGTCGGCAAGATAGCCCCAGTTCTGAATTCGGCCCTGATGGCGCTGTCGAATAAGGCTGAACGCCTCTGGCTCGTTCCGGAACTGCTCCCCGACCACGCTAAGCCGGAAATCCTGCCCCATATCCTCCAGCGCGTCCAGCAACAATAGCAGCCGATCCGGGCCTTTATCGTACTCCCAGCGGTGATTCCATAGAAGGTGTGGGCAATCGGTCTGCAATTTCCGGGAAGACGGCCCAAACAGGCGGTCTTCAATCGGTACCGGTAATACCCGGGATTTATCACCCAGCCCCTTAATCAGTCCATCCGGCAGACCATCGGGCATCTTTTCCAGAAACCGGCAGGCGCCGTCGAGAAAACTATCCCGATTCCAGGCACTGTTGAACAAGACCCGGTCAGCGGCAACTGCGCTGAACAGATTCACAATCTGGGGTTCGGCGCTGGCGTGCTGGTTACCGGAATCCGGATAGGCAAACTGGTTTTCATGCATATACAGAAGGCTGGGCGTCTGGGCCAGATGCGGATGGAAGCCCTTCAATGTGGCCAGATCCACCATCGAGGTGGCAATCAACAGATCCCAGGGTTTCTGAAGGGCCGGTTCGTTCAGCCAGGTCAGCGCGTTGCCGCGAATGCGCCAGCGAAAAAACCGGGGTGGAAGCGACAGAATATCCCACTGGAAATCGGGCTGGCTGGCCACAAGTTGCTCTCGCCAGCGCTGGTGGCTGCCCGCGTCGTACGCCGACAAAAGCAGGATGCGGGGTTTGTCGGGCTTGTTAAGGCTGTCGGATTTGTGTGCAACGGGCATGCCCGCATTCTGCCACTAATCCCGGTTAGACAACCATACACTTTGGTAGGGTTTCAGGGTGATGCTGCCGGACAGATCATCGAGGGCCATGCCGGAGATCAGATCGTGCCAGTGGTCTGTGCCAATCAGGTTAATATCACTCAGGGACACCTCCTGCACGTCATCGGTGATGTTGTAAATGCAGAAAATCGACTGGTCACGGCGCATGCTCTGGCGCCAGAAACCGAACAACTGCAAGCCCAGATGCAGGGTGAACTGGGTGGCGTTGGGATGAAACGCGGGCTGCCTGCGCCTTATGGCAATCAGCCGCTTCAGTTCCGTGAACACCTTGTGGTGTTGATTCTGCGGGTCCGCCAGCATGTCCTCAAGGCGGTCAATCTGCCACTGGGCGCGATTGATGGAGCGCAAGCGGCCGGTGTTTTCCACCCGGTCGTGGTCGTTTTCGGTGCCCAGCAGACTGTGGATATAAAACGCGGGAATCCCTTCCAGGGCCAGCATAACGGTGTGCGCACAAATGAAACGCTGCAGCTGCCAGTGGTCAGCGCCTTTTTCAGCAGTGCCCGTCAGTGCGTCAAACAGGGCGATGTTCATTTCATAAGGCTGATCCTTGCCATCGGGCGTTCGACGGTAGGACACCTTGCCGCCGAAGGACTTCATGGTATTAATCAGCCGCTGCTTCTCGTCCTCGTCCAACAGGCCGTCAGTCGGCCGCAGACCCACACCATCGTGAGAGGCAACAAAGTTGAGATAGGTCGTGCCCATCTGCGCGGGTGGCATGCTCATTAACCAGGTTTTCAGGTGACGGCAATCACCGGTTACCAGCGTGTTGATCAGCAGGGGCGGCAGCGAAAAATTATAGATGACGTGTGCTTCGTTGGCGTTACCAAGGTAAGTCAGGTTCTCGCGGTTGGGCACGTTGGTTTCAGTAATCACCACGCTCTGGGGCGTATGGTGCTCGATCAGCAGCCGCAGAATCTTGATCAGCTCATGGGTTTGCTGAAGGTGAATCGAGGGGGTGCCCACCTCTTTCCAGAGAAACGCCACGGCATCCATCCGGAAATAGGTGATGCCCTTTTCAAGGTAGTACCGGAGTATACCGACGAATTCGTTCAGTACCTGCGGATTGGCAAAGTTCAGATCCACCTGATCTTCACTGAAAGTACACCAGACATAGCGCTCGCCATCGTCCGTCTGTACAGCATTGAGCAACGGGGAGGTTCTTGGCCGCACAACAGCGCTCAGGTCGTCACCGGGCCTGGCCTCAAAAAAATAATCCTTACCCGGGTCCACCCGTTTTTTGAAGTTCTCGAACCAGCGGCTTCGGGCGGACATATGGTTAATAACCAGATCCGACATCACCTTGTAGCGGCCGGCAATCGCCTCAACATCGGCCCACTCGCCATGGGATTCATTCACCACCAGGTAGTCCATCACCGAGAAACCGTCGTCGGAGCTGTAGGGGAAAAACGGCAGTAAATGCACCACAGACACGGTATCGCTCAGGCAGTCCTCCAGAAACCTGTACAAGGTTTTCAGCGGTTTCTCATCGGCTGCCCGAATCGTGTCTGCGTAGGTGATCAGCATGACATCCGATTCGTCCCAATTATTGTGGTGCGGCGGGGGCGCAGGGACATCGTCGGCAAGCCCCATGGTTGCCAGCAACCGGGTTGCCAGCGCGGGGGTGTCCAGCGCCGGATAAACCACATCCAGCATGGCGGCCAGCTTGTGATGCAGGTCGTTGTTCACGGGCGCGAGTACTCCTCATTGTCCAGTTCCACCGCTTCCATCAACTGATCCTTGATATCCGGAATAGCGCTGGCGACACGGTTCCAGCTTGGGATGAAAGGTGTATCCATCGGGTTGTCCAGGAAGTAGGCGCCGGCAAGCATCACATTCTGGGCAAACAGTTCCACGGCTTTTTCTTCTTTATGCCGATCAAAACTGAGGCCGTTAATGACAGCATCACTCTGGTAAGTCTCGATGAAATCCAGCGCAATGCGATAGTAGGTTGCCTTGATAGTACGAAATTTCTCGTTGGAGAAGATTTCACCATTGGTTGCCAGCTTCCGGAACAGTGCCTTGCTGATGTCGATGCTCATTTTTGACAGCCCGCGGCTGGCGTCTTCGGGGGACAGGTCCTGATGCTTGTGATCGTAGGTATCCGCAATATCTACCTGGCATAGCCGATTGGTCGCGTAATTGCGCTTCATTTCCGACAGCACGCCCACCTCAAGACCCCAGTCGCTGGGAATACGCAGATCATTGATGACGTCGGTGCGGAACGAGAATTCACCGGCCAGCGGGTAACGGAAGCTGTCCAGATAATCCAGATAATCATTTGGGCCAGCCACTTTTTTTAATGCGCGAATCAGCGGCGTAACCAGTAAGCGGCTGACTCGACCATTCATGTTCCCATCCGCAACCCTTGCGTAATAACCCTTGCAGAACATGTAACTGAAACGGGGATTGGCCACCGGGTAAATCAGCCTCGCCAACAGATCCCGGGAATAGGTCAGAATGTCGCAATCATGCAGGGCCACGGCCTTGCTTCGACCACAGGCCAGCGTGTAACCGAAGCAGTACCAGACGTTACGCCCCTTCCCCATCTCCGTCGGTGCCAACCCCTGCTCCCGCAATTTCAGGTCCAGAGCACGCAGCCGCGGACCATCGTTCCAGAGTACCCGCACGTGCTGCGGAAGTTCCGAGAAGTATTCAAGGGCATGCCGGTACTGTGCTTCATCCGCCCGATCCAGCCCGATCACGATCTGTTCAAGGTAGGGCACCCTGGCCAGTTCACCAACGATATTTTTCAGCGCCGGCCCCTCAAGTTCCGAATAGAGCGACGGCAACACCAGCGACATCGGCCGCTCCTTGCGAAAGCTCATTAACTCCTTTTCCAGCTCCTCAACAGGCCTGCGGCTCAGGTTGTGGAGGGTTGTTATTATTCCATTCTGGTAAAAGTCGCCCATGGCGGCTCTCCTGTTGTTGCAATACCCGGTCAGTAACCGTACTCAATCAGTAGATTCAGCACGCATTCGTTCCAGCCGGCGGGTCCCGTTTTAAGAGACCGGATCGCGCGGCTTTGTGACGGCAGCACCACGCTTTCTGACTGCACACCCCGCACAATCACAGCGATATCCGCCTGCTCCAGCATGTGCTGGTCGTTCGGGCTGTCACCCAGGGCGATCGCAATCAACCGACCGGCGGGATCCAGTTCCCGGTATTGCTTCAGCAAAAACCGGACCCCATCTGCTTTATCGAAACTCCCCATGGCATGAAGAAACCGGCCGCCCTGCACCAGACGACAGCCAGCGGCCTCGAGTTTCTGACGAAACGCTGCCAGTGATTCGTCATCCCCCTGCCACAGCAGCGGCTCGGTGGCGACGCGCTCCCGGGCGAGTACGGCTTCGTCTTCAGACAGGCTGGAATGCCGGGAAATTTCGGCGGGAGACATATCGGCAAAACCGGAAAACGCGAAGCCCTCCTCACGAAGCTCTGCCAGTAGGGCCAGCACCTCGCTACGGGGCGCCCCAAAACGTTCCTCCTGCTCCTCGGACGATCCAAAACAGTTCGCAGGTATAACGACCGCCGCACCGTTTTCGACAATGAACGGAGAATGGTTTCCCATCCGTTCCCGCAATGCGCGGATCTCACTGATGGTTTTACTGGAATTCAGCACCACCGGGATGTCAGCAGCGGCAAGGCGCTCCATGGCGGGCTTCGCAGCCGACCAGTCGTAATTGTTGTGGTCAAGAAGGGTGCCATCCAGGTCTGAAAAAATGATCAGGCGGGGCTTGGCCATGGCCGTATCCTCTACTGGCGCTGACGGATCAGCGGTTCACTGAAACTGTGGTCATTATCGACGTGGATTACCGCATCTGCACTGGCGGGCATTTCGGCGAGGCAGGCGCGGGTAATTCGTTCATAGTGCATGATAAAGCGGGCAATTTGCTCGTCGCTCATGAGTCGGGTTGACTGGCGATTGCCAGAATTGCCTTTATTTGGTGCATCGTCAATTTTTGCCGTTAGCTTGTGCTCCTGAAGAGTGCGCCATTTCAGAACACAATCCATTGAAGGCGCCTCCAGCATGATCAGGCAGTCAATCTGCCCGAAAAAAGGTGCATAATCGATTTTAATACATTGATTTACATAGCCTCGCCAGACGCCGTTTGAATCTTCATCTTCCTCAAGGCGGTTGATCGGCGTGGTGAGAGAATTCCCATCTTCCGGCAGAGCACCAACGCACCACCCTTCCATCAGCACAACGTCTGCCCGGCCTTTAAATACTGGCCAGATTGGCTCAGGTGCGCGGTCATCCCGGGATTTGTCGAAAACGGGAACGGGTGTTTCGGTGTCCACACCGGCGGTCATGAGCTGGTCGATCAACCGTTGCCCCATTTTCAGGTCATGAGTCCCTGGCACACCGCGTGTCAGCAACAGGGGATGCTTTTCCGCCGCCAACTGTTCGCGCTCAGCCCGGGTCAGGTAGAGATCGTCGATGGAAAAACTGACTGTCGGAACCTGATACACAGCGGACAGCAACGCCCGCAAAAACATCGTCAGCGTCGACTTGCCAGTGCCTTGGGCGCCATTAATACCCACGAGGATTGGCCGTTGGCGCTCCTGCCGAACACTCTGAATATGCTGGGCAAGAGGCAGAATGACCTTTCTGACCGTAACGGCGTAAGTATCCGGCAAGGACTCCTGTTTTATCAGCGTCTGAATCACATTGGTCAGATCGGGCGTCGCCACGGTGGTTTTCCCTGTGTCTGAATGCTGCCCCATAAGTGGGCCGGGGAGTGGGCCGGGGAGTGGGCCGGGTTCAAAATCTGAAGACCAGATCTGCAGGTTTTGTACCAATAACAGTATAGGTCGCTGATTTGCGGTTTGTCGCACGCCCGCCAAATCTGGGACACTGACCGCATATTCGTCTCCCTCCGGAGCCTCTATGTCCGAACAGAGCGTTACAATCGAACACCGGTATCTTGAGCTGCCGGACAGCTTCTATACCCGGGTGACACCAACCCCGCTTAAAGACGGGCGACTGGTGTGTTTCAACGCGCCACTGGCCGAAGCCATGGGGTTCCGGGCGACCGATCCATCGGACTGGACCGGCGTTGGCTCCGGCACCGAACTGCTCGACGGCATGGACCCGGTGGCCATGAAATACACCGGCCATCAGTTCGGCGTGTATAACCCCGAACTGGGCGATGGCCGGGGCCTGCTTTTATGGGAAACCGTCGGCCCCGATGGCCGGCGCTGGGACTGGCACCTCAAGGGCGCGGGCATGACGCCGTACTCCCGCTTCGGCGATGGCCGGGCAGTGTTGCGCTCCACCATTCGGGAATATCTGTGCAGCGAAGCCATGGCTGGCCTTGGCATTCCCACCACCCGTGCGCTCTTTATGGTGAGTGCCAAAGACCCGGTCAGGCGGGAATCCATCGAAACGGCCTCAACGCTACTCCGGGTCACACAAAGCCACATCCGTTTCGGACATTTTGAATTTGCGACCCATCATGAGGGCGAAGAGGCGCTCCGCACTCTGCTCGAGCACGTCATATCGCTCCACTTCCCGCACCTGATCAGACTGCCCGAGAAGGAACGTTATCAGCGCTGGTTCGAGGAGGTAGTCGAGCGCACGGCTGGTCTTATTGCCGACTGGCAGGCCGTGGGCTTCTGCCACGGAGTGATGAACAGCGACAACATGTCCATCATCGGCGAAACCTTAGATTACGGTCCTTACGCCTTTCTTGACGATTTCGACGCCGGCTTCATCTGCAATCACACGGATCAGGGTGGACGTTACGCCTACAATCGCCAGCCCAATATCGGCTTTGTGAACTGCCAGTATCTGGCCAACGCCCTGCTACCGGTAATGAACGAAGATGACGTGCGCCAGGGCCTTCGGCGTTATGAAACCGCCTACAATCAACGCTTTCAGCAGAACATGCGCAACAAGCTGGGGCTTTACACGGAATCCGGGGCGGACATCAGCCTGATCATGGATACCTTCAGCATGCTCCATGAATATCATCTGGACTACACGCTGTTTTTCCGGAGTCTGTCTAACCTTCATTTGAAAGGCAAAGCACCGATCAGGGATCTTTTCGTGGATCGCAGCGTGGCGGATGAGTGGCTCGAGCGGTATGAAAAACGCCTGCTTGATGAAACCCGGGCTCACGATGAACGTGAAGTCGCCATGCGGCAGCAGAACCCGAAATACATACTGCGGAACTATCTGGCGCAGCAGGTCATTCTGGAGGCTCAGAACGGCGACTACGCGCCCATGGAGGAACTGTTAAAGGTGTTGAAAAGGCCATTTGACGAACAGCCGGGAAATGAAGCCTATGCAGCGCCTCCCCCGGACTGGGGGAAGCATCTGAGCATCAGTTGCTCCTCGTGAAGGGATTTTTTTGCCACGGACGGCACGGACGAACACGGACAACAGACGACAAACAAAAGACTTTTCTGGTTCTTGTCCGAGTTCGTCCGTGCCGTCCGTGGCTATCTGTTCAGACCGCCTTGGCAGCAATGATCTTGTTGTGCCACTCAACCGGGCCTGTCTGGTGAACCGAGGAGCCCTTTGAATCCACCGCCACCGTCACCGGCATGTCCTCCACTTCAAACTCGTAGATAGCTTCCATTCCCATCTCCTCGAAAGCCACGACTTCCGCCTTCTTGATCGCCTTGGACACCAGATACGCAGCGCCACCCACCGCCATCAGATACACCGCACCAAATTCGCGAATGGCATCAATAGCGACCTGACCACGCTCGGCCTTGCCGATCATCCCGGTCAGGCCGGTTTTCTCAAGCATGGTGCGGGTGAACTTGTCCATACGCGTTGCTGTGGTGGGGCCTGCCGGGCCAACCACTTCATCGCGCACAGGATCAACCGGGCCAACGTAATAGATGAAGCGGCCTTTCAGATCAACAGGCAGCGCTTCGCCACGCTCGATCATATCCACCATCTTTTTATGGGCAGCATCGCGACCGGTCAGCATCTTGCCGGACAGCAGAACCGTTTCACCCGGCTTCCAGTCTTTTACGTCTTCGGGTGTCACCGTATCCAGATTTACCCGGCGCACGCTGTCGCCCACTTCCCAGGTAATTTCGGGCCAGTCATCAAGGCTCGGTGGTGTTTGCAACGATGGACCAGAGCCGTCCAGCACGAAGTGGGCATGGCGGGTGGCCGCGCAATTTGGAATCATCGCCACCGGCTTGTTGGCCGCGTGGGTTGGATAATCCATCACTTTTACATCCAGCACTGTCGTCAGCCCGCCAAGGCCCTGGGCACCGATGCCAAGCTCGTTTACTTTTTCAAACAGCTCCAGCCGTAGTTCCTCAGAACGATCGGACGCACCGCGGGCCTGCAGATCGTGAATATCAATCGGGTCCAGCAGCGACTCTTTGGCCATCGTCATGGCCTTTTCAGCCGTGCCGCCAATACCAATGCCCAGCATTCCGGGCGGACACCAGCCAGCGCCCATCTGGGGAACCATTTTCAGCACCCAGTCGACCACCGAATCCGACGGGTTCAGCATCGCAAACTTGGATTTGGCTTCAGACCCACCCCCTTTGGCGGCCACATGAACATCCACCGTATTGCCGGGCACCATTTTGTAATGAATCACCGCAGGGGTGTTGTCTTTGGTATTCGCGCGCTTGCCGTCCGGGTCAGCCAGTATCGATGCCCGGAGCACATTATCCGGATGGGTGTAGGCACGGCGCACGCCTTCGTTAATGATGTCATCCAGCGCCATGTCCGCATCCCACTGAATATCCATACCAATAGTGACAAACACCGTCACAATACCGGTGTCCTGGCAAAGCGGGCGCTTTCCCTGTGCGCACATGCGCGAGTTGATCAGGATCTGAGCCATGGCGTCTTTTGCCGCCTCGGACTCTTCCTTTTCATAGGCTTCGTAGACGGCCTGAATGAAATCTTTCGGGTGATAGTAGGAAATAAACTGCAGCGCATCCGCTACACTCTCAATCAGGTCGTCCTGGCGGATTACAGTGGTCATAGGCGTCTCATCAGTTCTGGGTGGTCAAACGGTCTCAAATCTGGCGAGTTTATCAGAAAACCCGCTAGCGAGGCATGTGGCCGCCGCCGGATCGGATACGATGAAACACTCGACAAACAGACAACCGCCAACTATTTTCCAGTGAGGCCCAACGTCAGCCAAGCGGTCGGGCCCTGATGGTCAGAATCACACTTTAGAGCGATCAACTGTTGCTTTACTGCAGCTATAGTCAGAACCATGAAAATGGCTTAACTTAAGGGCCAGACATTCAGACAACCCACTTACACAAGCAGAAAAGGCGACTGACAAAAGGTTTACCGCGCTAGTCCGGCCCCGTCAGACGCTGAATATAACGACACAACAACAGGAAAAGGTTCCACCCATGTTTAAGAAAACACTATTAAGTCTTGCCGTGGCCTCTTCAATAGCCCTGACGGGTTGTGTGGAAAGCGGCGACGACGAAGTCGCAGTAGATCCGAGTCTTCCTGGAGCGGGATTCAATCCACCAGGTTCTACCTCCCCTCTTTTTGATCCTGCAGGCGGCGCCTTGCCGCTGCCGAACGACCTGCTCTTTGATTCAGAGCAGGGCGATGGAACCTTTGGGGTAGCTGACTCCTCACCTCCTGTTACAACAGCTCTGAACGAGCTTAGCGGTGCTTCAACTGTTGCCCCTGTTGTTGTCCAGTTCAACGGCATGCTTGATGAAACTACTGTTATAGGTTCTGTGGATCAGAACGGAGACAAACTGGCGGGCGCGGCACTCGCGACTCAAACCGTTTTCCTTGTAGAGCTTGCCTATGCAAGTGGCGACCCAGTACAGGGTCTTGGCAACCGGGAATCATCAACTGTTTCGCCCAATACAGCCAATCTGCGCTACAGGGCTGATGTTGAAACTCTGAGCAGCGAGTCCGGCAGCGCCTCCGCAATCCGGATTCTGCCGCTTGAACCACTCGACCCTGGGAAACGCTACGTCGTCGTCGTCACTGACGAAGTACTAACGACGTCCCAAGAGCCGATCATTCCGTCCTTTGTTTATAGCTATCTCACGAACGAAGAGAACGAGCTGAGCGGTTCACTGGCATCTGTTCAGACCCTTATTAACAAATTGTGGGAGCCATCAGCGATTGGTTACCTCGACCAAGCCAATAACATTGCCCGCGCAGAAAATCTGACTGCGGACAACATTGCCATCAGTTACAGTTTCACCACCTCCAAAGATGACAAGGTGCTGCAGTATATTGCTGAACCAGCGGCCTGGTTTTCAGACCAGATCACAACGTTCCTGCGGGTAAGCGCCACCAAGAAGTTGACGGGCGCTGCTCTGCTCTTTCAAAATCAACAACTGGGCGCTAACAACGCGCTGCCTGCGGCAGACTGGGACTTGAACGGGGACGGGGTTGTGAATGCCCTAGACTTTGACCGGAACGAAGACGACGCCATTACAACTGCTGATTTTCTGATTGGCGCCGATCCTCTGGATGATTTTGGTCATAATGATCTGGTGGTCGCAGCCGATGCAGCCGAGAATGGCTTCCCGAACACGCTTCCGCCTAATCCAGACTCGCCGCTGAATGCGCTTTTTGGGGCTGAAGGCCCCTGTACGCTTGTTGCCACACCTGACCCACTAGTTGATCCTTCACCCGGAACCGCCTACGCGGGTAGTGATGCGGTGGATTGCGTCGGCGTAGCACTTGCGTCCCAGTTCCGCGAAGAGCTTCCAGCTCCGATCCCCGGCGTGAATCGCAACGTGACAGCCGATGGCGTTGAATTCACCAACGCTATTACGATCGACGATAGCACCATTACCCCGGTTGGCCTTTTGTCCGCAGTCGCAGGCAACATTCCCGGATCAAACGGTGTGCTTGCAGCTCAAGGCAGCGTGTCACTCCCCTACTATCTGGGCGACACTGGTGCAGGCATTGCGGGTGCGGGTGCGGTGAACTGGAAAGCAGACAGTGCACTTGCGACATCTTTGAATGAGACGTTCAGTGCGCTGGGCGTAACTTTGCCCCAGGCCGATCCTTCTGTCTCAACGGCAGTGAACTACATCTTCCCGTTCCCGAAACAGCTAAGCACGAAAGAAGTGCCTCTGCTGGCTCTGTATCCCACCACAGGCGCTATCAAGGGTGTCGTCATGTATCAGCATGGCATCACCACGGATCGTAGTTCGGCTCTCACCTTCGGTACCGGTCTGGCTGGACAAGGCTATGTGGTCGTAGCCATTGATCATCCGTTGCACGGGGTGGAGCCTTTCTCCAGCGCCGCACAACAGGGGTTGGCAGTTCAGTTGTTGGACGCCGGACAAACGGGCGGCCTGCCGCCATTCCTGGCTTCTGATCAGACCTTCTGGATCAGTGGTGAGGATAACGTGACACTCACAATCAATGGCGACATCACCTTTGCCTTTGTAGGAGCTTCGCTCGGCAGCAACGGTGCTATCGACCTTTCGGACGGTGTTGATGCGGGTGAGGAAACAACGATCGAAAACACAATTACCGCAGGCCTCAACGGCGCGACTGGAGATCCAGACTTTGATGCCGGCATTCAGTCACTGCGCGCGTTCGAGAACACTGTTGCGAACGCAGGCAGCACCATCCCAGGACTCGCCCCGGCTGAAAACGAGCGGCACTTCGGCCTCTTTGCGAATGCAACCGGCGCTCCGGCAGCAATGGTATTTGATCCAGCAGACGCTAAGGGTACCGATGGATCTGGAAGCTTCTATATCAACCTGCAGAACCTCCTGACTGCCCGCGATAATAATCGCCAGAGCGTTGTGGACCAGATGAATCTCAGGGCCACTCTATTTGGCAGTCCGGCTGCGGGCAAGGCGGGTGTGACCCTGAAACGGCCTGCTGGCGACATTAATGTCACCGCTGCTGACCCGGTCTACTTTGCTGGCCACTCTTTGGGAACCCTCACAGGGATGCCGTTCATAGCCTCGGTGAATGAGGACGATATCAGTGAAACAATCTTCACTGCGGCGGATGGAAGCGAGAATCTTCCTTCCACATTTAACAATATTCAGTCGGCCAGCTTGCTAACGCCGGGCGGTGGTATTGTTCGCCTCTTGGAGAACTCACCATCTTTCGCGCCAAGAATTCTGTTTGGGCTCCAGCAAGCGGCGGGCCTCACGCAAGGCAGCGCAAGTCTTGAGGCGTTCTTCAACGTAGCGCAAGCGGCGCTCGATGCTTCTGATCCGGTCAACTTTGCGGCGAGAGCGCATGCCACAACCCCAATATTGTTATCAGAAGTTACAGGGGAAACCGTTATCCCCAACGCGGCTGATGATGCGGAATGGGGAATCCCGGCACTGGCGGGCACTTTCACCCCTGAGCAAACCGGCTTGCCGGTATCGGTCACGATTGACAGCTTCCCAGCACCACTGTCAGGAACGCGGCCACTCACGCTTCCGCTTGCGGACGGAATTAACAATACCCTGTTCACGACTTACGGAGCAGGAAGTCATGCAACACCGACTTCAGGCAGCCCCTCGGCAGTCTTCGGTGGCATGCTCTGTGAGACCTTCGTAACCTTCAACATCGCGCCGGCAGACCTCCCTGCTTTTTGCCAACCCTAATAAGTAAAAAGAACTAAAAAAGGCCTCCATTCGGGGGCCTTTTTCATTTTGGGGGCACCAACAAGTGATTCAGCCAAATTTAATAGGCTGCCCTAGCTGCCTCTGACCAACCCCATCCCCCCGATCGACCTCACCCACCATCGCCCTCGCCTTCAACTGCGGATGCTCCGCAGCCTCATCAATGGTCAGCACCGGCTCTACACAGGCATCTGTTTTCGAAAACACGTCCTGCCACTCGCTAAGCGGCTTTTCTGAAATCTTCAGCTGAATTGCAGCCTTCAGCTCTTGCTGATGCTCCGACTTCTGACTCATGGTCAGTTTTTGAAGATCACTCAGGTTAAGGGCTTCAAGTAATCGCGCCGAAAACTGCGGCTCCAGGCTTCCCACAGACAACCACCGCCCATCACTGGTCTGATAATAATCATAAAACGAACCACCATTCAGCACCCCACCCTCAGGCCTCTGCTCCTGCCCACCCGCCAGGCAAGCCGCCCCTGCCATAGCATTCAGCGCAAACGCTGCATCGGTCATGCTGATGTCCACAAAGCTGCCCTCGCCGGTTTGCTGGCGTTTGATTACAGCCGCCAGAACGCCCATGACTGCGTGATGAGAGCCCCCGGCTATGTCGGCTACCTGAATACCCAGGGGCGGCGGCCCGCTGTTCTGTCGGCCGCAGTGGCTGGCAATGCCGGAAAGGGCCAGGTAATTGATGTCATGCCCTGCCCGGTCTCGATATGGCCCGGTCTGGCCGTAGCCGGTGATGGCGCAGTAAATAAGGGCCGGGTTCTCTGCCTTCAGAACGTCATAACCAATTCCCAGCCGATCCATTACTCCAGGGCGGAATTGCTCGATAACGATGTCGTATTCCCGGACCAGTGCTTTGATCTTTTCAACGCTGCCTTCGGCCTTGAGGTTCAACGGCAAGGTCTGCTTGCCTCGGGAAAGATAGGAAAAGGTCGTGCTGAATTTACCGTCGAACGGCGGCATGATCTTGGCCAGGTCTACCCTGTCTGGCGCTTCCACCCTCAGAACCTCGGCGCCCATATCCGCCAGCATCATGGTGGCGTAGGGCCCGGGTAACAGGGTGCTGAAATCCAGTACTTTAAGATGGCTCA
>Ga0307952_1000124_pt1 | contig 48201 bp, 43 predicted proteins | sample OrgLakmetagen376_FD_201821 | JGI IMG/M metagenome (GOLD analysis project Ga0307952, IMG submission 201821) | Saline water microbial communities from Organic Lake, Antarctica - #376 | ecosystem: Environmental > Aquatic > Non-marine Saline and Alkaline > Saline | place: Antarctica: Organic Lake...
GTGCGACATTTCATCTCGCATTAAATTTGGGGGGGAGAGGTTTGCCGATAAAAATCGGCAGGGAGAGGGAAAAAGAAGAGGGTAAAAAGGGAGAAACGAGGACTACATACTTTGACGGCCTTCTCAAGGTTGTTTAGTTTCAGAGGATTTAGGCGGATTTTTAAAAGAACATATCATTCAATCCTCTCAATCATTTTGCTACCTTTAATAAAAAGATTGTATATTTATAATATGAAAGAGATTACATTAAAAATACCTGAGGATAAGTATGACTTTTTTATGGAAGTTTTTAATCAATTAGGATTGGAGGTTTCTGATGATGATTTTGTTATTCCTGAATGGCAGAAAGAGGTTGTTCTTGAGCGAATTAAAAAAAACAAGGAAGAAGATTTAATTCCTTGGGAAGAAGCTCGAAAACAATTCAAATTTAAAAGCTAATGTTAAAGCATTACCAAGTAAAAATTGATCCTGAAGCATTTATTGATATTCAAGAAGGAATTGAATACTATGATGAGCAATTGTCAGGTCTTGGTGAAAAGTTTGAAAATTCAGTTGACAAACATATCATTGCATTAGGTAAAAATCCTTTTTATCAAATAAGGTTTAGTGATGTTCGATGTTTTCCAATCAAAAAATATCCCTACATAATCCTTTTCAAAGTTTACGAAGCTGAACATTTGGTGCGAGTAATTTCTGTATTTCAAACATCTCAAGATCAAGAATTATTGAAAAGAATGAAATGAGAGAGATTACATTAAAAATACCTGAGGATAAGTATGACTTTTTTATGGAAGTTTTTAATCAATTGGGATTAGAAACCTCTGATAACGATTTTGCAATTCCAGAATGGCAAAAGGAGATTGTTCTTGAGAGAATTAAAAATGCTAAAGAGGAAGACTTCTTCTCATTAGATGATTTAGACAAAAAAATCAATTTTTAATTGAAAAGTTGAAGGTAATAAAACTTAATTACAATGCTCTACTTTACATCCTCCCTCTCAATCTCCCTCCAAAGGGAGAAGTGCTTCGATTCAAACTTATTATTTTAATAAGAAGCCCACTTTCCAACAAAAAAGGGTCAACCTCTCGATTAACCCTTTTCAAATATTATCTATACGTTAGTTTTTAGCTTTTGCTACCGCGAGTTTAAACTAGTATTTATTTTTTTTGCTACCGCGAGATTGCATCTCGTGGTCAAAAAAAATCCTAATTCTCAAAAAGCTTCTCATCTACCAAATTCGGAACCGTAACCTTCAAAAGCGGCTCTATCTTCATCGCTCTTTCAATCGCAAAAGTAGCTCCTTCATTCCTAGCCCAGTTTCTTCTTGCGATTCCGTTATTCACATCCCAATGCAACATCATTTTAAGACGTCTATCAGCATCCTTAGAACCATCGATCAACATTCCGAAACCTCCGTTGATTACTTCTCCCCAACCTACTCCACCACCATTGTGAATAGAAACCCAAGTTGCACCTCGAAAAGAATCCCCGATTACATTTTGAATTGCCATGTCAGCAGTGAATTGCGAACCATCATAAATATTTGAAGTTTCTCTGTATGGAGAATCTGTTCCTGAAACATCGTGGTGATCTCTTCCAAGAATTACCAATCCGATTTCTCCCTTGGCAATTGCATTATTGAATGCTTCAGCAATTTTCATTCTTCCAACAGCGTCAGCATACAAGATTCTCGCTTGTGAACCAACCACTAATTTATTTTCTTGAGCGCCTTTTATCCATTGGATATTGTCCGCCATTTGTTGCTGAATTTCAACTGGACTGTCTTTCTGTAATTCTTCTAAAACCTGACAAGCGATTTCGTCCGTTTTGGCTAAATCTGCTGGATCGTTTGATGCACAAACCCAACGGAAAGGTCCAAATCCATAATCGAAACACATGGGTCCCATGATATCTTGCACATAAGATGGATATTTGAAATCAATTCCATTCTCTGCCATAATATCTGCTCCGGCTCTTGAGGCTTCTAATAAGAATGCATTTCCATAATCGAAGAAATAAGTTCCTTTTGCAGTATGGTTATTTACAGCATCTGCATGACGAACCAACGTTTTCTGAATTTCAATTTTAAACTGCTTAGGATCTTCTGCCATCATTGTGTTGGCTTCTTCGAATCCTATTCCAACAGGATAATATCCTCCTGCCCATGGATTATGCAATGAAGTTTGGTCTGAACCGATGTCAATTTTCACATTGGCTTCGTCGAATTTCTCCCAAACATCAACGATATTTCCTTGATATGCGATTGAAACAACTTCTTTATTTGCTTTCGCAGTTTTCACGCGAGTAACCAATTCATCTAAATCAGTAATTACCTCATCAACCCAACCTTGAGAATGACGCGTTTCTGTAGCCTTTGGATTCACCTCAGCACAAACAGTAATACAACCTGCGATTGAACCTGCTTTTGGTTGTGCTCCTGACATTCCACCTAAACCGGCAGTCAGGAATAATTTTCCTGCTAAATCTTCTCCGTCAACAGCGATTTTTCTTCCTGCGTTTAAAACTGTAATCGTTGTTCCATGCACAATTCCTTGCGGTCCAATGTACATAAAAGAACCTGCAGTCATTTGACCGTATTGCGTTACACCCAGCGCATTGAACTTTTCCCAATCATCCGGTTTCGAATAATTCGGAATCATCATTCCATTGGTTACCACAACACGCGGTGCATCTTTATGCGATGGAAAAAGTCCCATCGGATGTCCAGAATACATTGCTAAAGTTTGCATATCTGTCATTTCAGATAAGTACTTCATCGTCAAACGGTATTGTGCCCAGTTTTGGAACACCGCACCATTTCCTCCGTACGTAATTAACTCATGCGGATGCTGTGCTACTGCGTAATCCAAGTTATTATGGATCATCAACATAATTGCTTTTGCTTGATCACATTTCCCAGGATATGCTGCAATATCTCTGGCTTGTAATTGGTAATCTGGGCGGTAACGGTACATATAAATTCTACCGTAAGTCTTTAATTCTTCCTTAAATTCAGGCAACAATTCTGCATGTTGTTCTGACGGGAAATAGCGCAAAGCATTTTTCAATGCTAATTTCTCTTCCACTTTCGAAAGAATTTGTTTCCTTTTTGGAGCATGATTTACAGATGAATCATACGGTTTAGCAGCTGGAACCTTTGCTGGGATCCCTACCTGAATGTCTTTTTGAATATCTTCTAAAACCATGTCTTTTTGCTTTTAATTCTTTTACTACTATTAACCAATTCGAAAATGAAAACCTTACACCACCCCTTCAGGGTTTAAACCAATATTTATTACTTCATAGCCAAGGATAAAATCCTTGGCTAATATATCTCATCCCTTCAGGATTTCAACTCTAAATAAATAGCGTTTTGGAGAATCTCCTTATCCTAAGTTTGTAATTTTCTCTTCTAAGATTTTAATCTTTTCTTGGGCATCAGCTAACTTTTTCTTTTCGATATTAACGACCTTTTCTGGTGCGCTATTTACGAATCTTTCGTTGCCTAATTTCTTTTGAACTGATTTCATAAATCCTTTCGTGTATGCTAACTCTTCTTTCACTTTCGCAATCTCACCTTCAATATCTACTGTATCTCCAAATGGAATATAGTAAGACGAATTCTTCACAATAAACGAGAAGGAATTTGCTAATTCATCCGCGATATATGAAAGTCCTTTTACGTTCCCCATTTTAACAAGAACAGGGTCCATTTGTTCATGGTGATTGCTACTTTTTACAATTCCCAATTCAATTTCAATCTTGTTAGCAATGTTGTTTTGCTTACGGATATTACGAATACTAGAAATTATTTCTGCTGTATCTTTAAAGTTGTTGATCAATGTTTCATCCACTTTTCCAGTTTCTGGCCATGAAGCAACAATGATATCTTCTCCATCTTTTCTGTCTTTCAACAAATGCCATATCTCTTCAGAAATAAACGGCGTAAATGGATGAATAATTTTCATTAATTTCTCAAAGAAAGCAATCGTTTGCTCTTTTGTTTTCGCATCAATTGGTTGTTGGTATGCTGGCTTGATCATTTCTAAATACCAAGAACAGAAGTCATCCCATACCAATTTGTATGACGCCATTAAAGCATCAGAAATTCTGAATTTATCGAATTGGTCATTGATGTGAATCAACGTTTCGTTCAATTTACTTTCAAACCATTCCACAGCGATTGCTGAAGATTTAGGTTGATCAATTTCCTGAACTTCCCAAGCACTCACCAAACGGAAAGCATTCCAAACTTTATTGGTGAAGTTTCTTCCTTGCTCACACTGACTTGAATCGAATGGTAAATCATTACCTGCTGGTGACGAAACCAACATTCCAATACGTACACCATCTGCTCCAAAATCCTCAATTAATTGAATTGGATCTGGAGAATTCCCCAGTGATTTAGACATTTTACGGCCTAATTTATCACGTACAATCCCAGTATAATAGACATTATTGAATGGTTTTTTATCCATGTATTCATATCCAGCAATAACCATTCTTGCGACCCAGAAGAACATAATTTCTGGAGCTGTAACGATGTCATTTGTTGGATAATAATATTCTATTTCTTTATTGTTTGGCTTCGTTAATCCGTCGAAAACAGAAATTGGCCACAACCAGCTAGAAAACCAAGTATCCAAAACATCTTCATCTTGATTTAACTCAACATCTGTGATTGTTCTACCTGCTTTTTCATTCGCTAATTCGATTGCTTCTTCTTTCGTTTTAGCAACTACAAAATCTTCTTCTCCTTCACCATAATACCAAGCCGGAATCCTGTGTCCCCACCACAATTGTCTAGAAATACACCAATCTTTAATGTTTTCCATCCAGTGCCGGTAGGTGTTTTTTATGTTGTCTGGATAGAATTTAATGTCTCCATTCATTACATGCTCCAATGCGGGTTCAGAGATGTTTTTCATGTCCACAAACCACTGCAAAGAAAGACGAGGTTCAATCACTGCATCGGTTCTTTCAGAAAAACCGAGTTTATTGATGTGGTCTTCCACTTTTACCATGAAACCTTTTTCTTCAAGTTCTTTCACGATTTCTTTTCGTGCTTCAAAACGATCCATTCCTTTGTAATGCAATCCTTTTTCATTCAACGAACCGTCAGCATTTAAAATATCGATAACTTCCAAGTGATGACGCTCGCCCATTTCATGGTCATTTACATCATGTGCAGGAGTGATTTTCAAACAGCCTGTTCCAAATTCCATATCCACATAATCGTCTTGAATAATTGGAATAGCGCGATTTGAGATTGGAACAATTGCTTTCTTACCTACTAAATTTACGTAACGTACATCGTTTGGATTTACACAAATTGCAGTATCTCCCAAAATTGTTTCTGGACGCGTTGTAGCAACAGTTAACCATTGATCAGTTCCTTCAATTTGGTAACGCACATTGTATAACTTCGAATTCACTTCTTTGTGGATTACCTCCTCATCAGAAAGCGCCGTTTTTGCAGATGGGTCCCAATTCACCATTCTTACGCCACGGTATATTTTTCCTTTTTTGAATAAATCAATAAAAACATCTTTCACAGATTCAGCATAGCTTTCGTCCATAGTAAAAGAAGTACGTTCCCAGTCACATGAAGCACCTAATTTCTTCAATTGATCCAAGATAATTCCTCCATGTTTTTCTTTCCATTCCCAGGCGTGTTCCATGAACTCATCACGTGTTAAGTCAGATTTCTTGATTCCTTCTCCACGTAATTTATTAACAACTTTTGCTTCTGTAGCAATCGATGCATGGTCTGTTCCTGGTACCCAACATGCATTTTTCCCTTGCATACGTGCACGGCGAATCAAAACATCCTGAATTGTATTGTTCAACATGTGTCCCATGTGCAAAACTCCCGTCACGTTCGGAGGAGGAATTACAATAGTATATGGCTCTCTATCATCTGGCTCACTGTGGAAATAATTTTTCTCCATCCAGTGTTTGTACCATTTCTCTTCGGACTTCTGTGACGCGTATGTTTTAGGAATTTCCATGCTTAATTTCTTGTTTGTTACAAAGATAATTAAACAGTGATAAATGTTGAGAAATTCGGTTGAATAATTGTTGGAACGCCAGAAAATAGTCATCTACTATTTTTCTAATCTAGAAGTTATAAAATGTTTTTGGAAAAAAAATGGATATTATGCTGTTGAATGTGCTCTTGAAAATATCCCAAACATTGAATACAAAATTTAAACAGTAATGATAATTAGTGTCAGTAATTAAACTCCGCATGATTAGGTCTTTGATAAGAAGGTATTAGGAACAAAGCTTGTGAAGTTTTTAATCGTTAGAAATCCCGAAAGTAAGCGTCGGGATAAAGCAGTTAAAAAATTAGCATAAAGCAGTATTTGACATTTTCTTGAAAAGACTAATCAGAGAATATATTCGAATTTTATAATTAGTCAATTATATTCGCTGAAAACAACATGGAATGCGTCTTTATTTCAACAAAAAGGAACATCTCGAAAGACATCCCTATATCAATATTTCAATTGTTCTTTATTAAGAATTCATTTCATTCTCTAGCGCTAACTCATTTTTTTTCAAAAATGAACCTATTACAGTTAATGGATATATCTCACTGTATTTTCTTATTTTATCCATTTCAACGCGGCGGTTGATATGAACACGTTTTAATCCTTGTGGAGTTGTTACACCGCTCGCAGCCATCAACTCGATGAAACTATAAACTGTTTGAGAATGGAAGTTTGCCACACGTTGAGATTTATCCTCAACGTCTAAACCACGCATTAAACTTTTGTCTTGAGTTGCGACACCAACAGGACATGTATTTTTATGACATTGTAATGCTTGAATACATCCTGTCGCTAGCATCATAGCGCGTGCACAAGAAACAGTATCCGCACCAATAGCAATTAATCTTGCAATATCGAAGCTACTGAATACTTTACCTGAAGCCACAATATTTATATCTTTCTTAAGATCATAACCACGCAATGTGTTCACCGCATAAGCAAGTCCATCACGCAACGGAATACCTATCGCGTTTGAGAACTCTACTGGAGCAGCTCCCGTTCCTCCCTCACCACCATCGATGGTTATAAAGTCTGGCTTAATCCCAGTTTCAATCATTGCTTCACAAATCTCTGTAAACTCAATTTGTTTACCTATACACATTTTAAATCCTACAGGTTTACCATTAGAAAGATCTCTCAATTCCTTGATGAAGTACAACAATTCCGTTGCATTGGAAAAAGCTGAATGCGTATTTGGAGAGTGAACAGTTGTATGTGGCTCAACGTGACGAATTGAAGCGATTTCTTCTGTGTTTTTTGAGGCTGGCAAAAGTCCACCGTGACCAGGTTTAGCACCTTGAGAGATTTTTAACTCAATCATTTTTATATTTGGAATATTTACATTTTCCTGATATGTTTTTGGATTAAAGTTCCCTTTTTTATCTCTACAGCCAAAGTATCCTGTACCAATCTGCCAAACAAGATCTCCACCATACTGAAGGTGATAAGGACTGATCCCTCCTTCTCCTGTATTTTGTGCAAATCCACCAATTTTAGCTCCTTTATTCATTGCTAAAACAGCATTCTTACTTAATGAACCAAAACTCATTGCTGAAATATTCATCAAACTTGCTGCATACGGCTGTTTACAGTCTGGTCCACCCACCATAATTCTTGGATCATGATCTATTTCTTTACGATTCTTAGCGTATATAGAATGATCCATCCATTCATAACCGATATCGTAAACATTTAATTGCGTTCCGAAAGGAGCTGTATCGTTTACTTTTTTGGCACGTTGATAAATTAGAGAACGATCTAAACGGTTAATAGGTCTACCATCTGTATCATTCTCAACAAAGTATTGCATGATTTCTGGACGAATAGACTCTAAAAGAAATCTTAAATTCCCAATAACAGGAAAGTTTCTCCTAATACTGTGCTTCTTTTGAAGAACATCAAAATAACCAAGTAAGATCAGCGGTCCAAGTAAGACCATAAACCAAATTACATTATTCCAAAAAGGAAGAACTACGGCAACTAATCCTATGATTAGGACAGACAATAAAATAAACACACCTCTTGGCTTCATAATATTATACGATTAATGATGTTAACACCTGACATTTTAATAATCTGCCATTTCTATATTAACAATAAAGTTAGTTCAAATATCTCACTTCCTAGATGAGATTGTGAAACATTCAAGTGATCTGTTATAAATATAACAGGATTTATTCCCACTATATTTAAAACATCTAACCTGTATTCTTCATCAAAACACTCAAAAATATTATAACGTATTGTAAAACAATAATTTACATCAATATTTTAAAGAAGAAAACTTCTTTAAAATTGAGTGTTTTTTGATTTACTTTCATACAGCTTCTGCGTTATGCACTTATTGAAATAGAATATTATGTCTGCAAAGTCCGATGCCTACCGAACAAAGTGAGCTCATAGCCTGTCCCGAGAAATCGGGAAATACCATTGAAAACAGACACTTATGAATAAAAAGCCGCATAAAATTAAATTCATGAACCGAGCTTGCGAGCTCAACGAAGTTAATAATACAGGCTAAGACTTAAATTACTTTAGATCATGTTGGCGTTAAAGTATTCAGGATTATCAGAAACTTCTTTACCTAACCACTCTGGATGCAAAAATGCTTCTTTTTCATTAGACAATTCAATCTCAGCTAGGATTAATCCTTTCCTTGGCGTTTTAAACACATCTACTTCCCAAACAAATCCATCAAAATCTACTTCATACCTCGTCTTAATTACTTTTTCAGCACAAAATTCTTTAAGCATTTTTTCTGCTTCAACTTTGGGGATAGCATATTCATATTCTGATCTAGAGAATCCTTTGGTTTCGCCTTTAACTGTAATAAATCCAGCATCTCCAAATAACCTAATTCGGACCGTTTTTTCAACCGTTTTAATAATATAACCTTGAATAATTCTGATTCCAGACTTCGGTTTTACCTTTTCCCATTTAGCGGTGTCTACTAAAAATTTTCTTTCTATTTCTACTCCCAAACTAAACGATTTTTACCAGTTCAATTAAACGATTAGAATATCCTGCTTCGTTATCATACCAGCCTACCAGCTTAACCAAATTCCCCACGACTGATGTCAATTGACTATCAAATATACAACTGTGAGGATTCCCTATAATATCAGAAGAAACTATTGGTTCATCAGTGTAAGACAATATTCCTTTCAATTCATTTTCACTTGCTCTTTTAAATTCAGTATTTATTTCTTCTACAGTTGGAACCTTCCCTTCAACAGTTAAAGTTAAATCCGTTAGTGAACCATCTGGAACAGGAACCCGAATACCACAACCTCCAATATGTCCCTCTAATTCCGGGAAAATTTTTGTAAGCGCTTTTGCCGCTCCCGTAGTTGTAGGAACAATGGACTCTGCTGCTGCTCTGGCTCTTCTCAAGTCCTTATGAGGAGCGTCATGCAAGCGTTGATCAGAGGTGTAACTATGAACCGTCGTAATGTAAGCGCTGTCTATTTTGCACATCTTTGAAATCAACTTCACCAACGGTGCTGCTGAATTAGTCGTGCATGAAGCATTACTGATCACTTTATCATCTTCAGTTAAAACATCTTCATTGACACCTAAAACAACAGATTTTATGTTGTCGCCCCTACCTGGCGCACTAATTATAACTTTTTTCGCACCTCCTTTAAAGTGAGATGAAGCCGCTTCTTCAGTTCTAAATAGTCCTGTAGACTCTATAACAACCTCTACTCCATATTTTCCCCATGGAATATCTTCAGGATTTTGAAATTGAGTAAATACTATTTTACTGCCATTTTCAAAAACGATAGTATCACCTAAAACCTCAAAAGCTTCATCAATCTGTCGATGAACAGAGTCATATTTCAGTAAATGAGCGAGTGTTTTAATATCAGCCAAATCATTTACCACAGCAACTGATACACCAGTTTTTTTCAAACTCATTCGGGTAAAATATCGTCCTATTCTACCGAATCCATTAACACCTACTACTTTCATAAAAAAAAAGTTTAAATCACGAACAAAACTAACGATAATCAAAGTCATACAAAAGAAAAAGACTTACTCATATCACATAAAAAGGAAAAAATCCACGTTTGGTCAATTAAGTTCTTTAAAAAATCATTTCTTTCTGTTCGCTAATTTGATTAATTTCGTAAAATGAAGCAAATACTATTGGTTCTTGCTCTTCTCACAATATCAAACCTTGGATATTCCCAAGGGAATTGGTCGTGGACAAGAGTAGCTGACCTTCCCATCACTACATCTAATAATGCTTTTGTCGAAGTGATTTCAGATAATGGTAAATTTGCTTATAGTTTTGGAGGGATTTCAGATTCACTTACACAATCTGATATTCATCAACGTGTATTTAAATACAGTGTTAGCCAAGATTCTTGGACAGAAATGCCTGAAATTCCTGATACTTCAGGAAAGATTGCGAGTGCAGCAAGTTTTGTAAATGATAAAATTTACCTCATCGGAGGTTATCATGTAGAAAGCAATGGAACAGAAACAAGCTCTAACAAAATTCACATATACGACCCTTCCATTGATGCTTTTGAGGCAGATGGTTCTTCTCTTCCAATTCCTATTGATGGTCACGTTCAAGCAGTTTGGAGAGACAGTCTGATTTTTGTTGTAACGGGTTGGAGTAACACAGAAAATGTTCCAGATGTGCAAATTTACAATCCTGAACTTAATTCATGGATGATAGGAACTCCAACTCCCAACCTTACAGATTACAAAAGTTTTGGTGCTTCCGGTTATATTTTAGGGGATACTATTTTTTATTATGGAGGAGTAATTGACAATCCCATCTTTGAGGCGACCAACACCCTACGAAAAGGAGTTATTGATGAAAAAGACCCGACTCAAATTGAATGGACAGTAATTAGTCCTAGCAATGGAGACCCATTATACAGAGCAGCCTGTTCAGGACATAACAAGGTAGTTTTCTGGCTAGGAGGATCGAAACAAGCATATAACTTTAATGCTCTTGCATATTACACAGATGAGCCAGTTCTTCCTAACAATAGAACAATAAATATTGATTTAGAAAACAATACGCAAAGTAATACCTTCAATACACAAAACGAAGTAATGGACTTAAGAGGAATAGCCAAAATAGGTGGAGGGAATTGGCTTATTGCTGGAGGAATTGACAGTCTTCAAAAAGCTACTAACAAGACATATCTAGCGCACAAACCAGAATTATCTGACATAAACACATTAAACAATCCACCTTTTTTCAAGGTAGTTTTGACTGGAGATTATTTTAAAATAATGACTGAGAATATTGGCGAAATAATTGTTTACGATATTCAAGGCCGAACTTTGTTTCAATCCAATAAGCAGTTGGCAGATTTAAAAATCCCTAAATCAGAATTACAACAAGGAATACTCCTATTTGTATATGATGACAAGGTCAATCTGCCACTCAATATCAAGAAAGTTAATCCTTAAATTCCTTATAGAAATAAATGGAATACCTCATCAACACTCCTATTGAATACCTTAAAGGTGTTGGTACCGAAAGAGGTAATGTACTCAGAATGGAAGCTGGTATCGATAAAATGTGGGACTTAATTAATTATTTCCCTTTTCGCTATGTCAACAGATCTAGCTACATTAAAATATCAGACTTACCAAGTTATGAGGGGCAGTCTATACAATTAAAAGGAACAATTATTGGCGTTAGAGAAATTGGAACTGGCAGAGGCAAACGATTACAAGCAAGTTTTCAAGATCAATCAGGAGTAATCGATTTGGTTTGGTTTAAAGGAGCGAAATGGGTCAAAGACAAATTGAAGCCAGGGGTTCTTTTCAGGGTCTATGGAAAACCAACACGCTTTGGGTCTAAATGGAATATTGCTCATCCTGAAATCACCCCATTTGAGCAAGTAGCTCAAGAGAAAGGATTGCAGGCAGTTTACAACAGCACCGAAAAGCTAACTAAAAAAGGACTTCATTCCAAAGGAATTGAAAAACTAACTTATCAGTTAGCATCATCTGTGCGAGGACAAATTCCCGAGATTTTACCACAAGAAATAATAGATCAGTTTAGTCTAATATCAAGAGATCAAGCTTACAATTTAATTCATATTCCCCGCAATGCAGAAGACATTCAAAAAGCACAAATACGAATTAAATTTGAAGAATTATTATTTCTTCAATTAGAATTATTGTTGCGCAAAAATGCCAATACTGAAAAAGCAGAAGGTTTTGCTTTTGGAAAAACAGGACCCTATTTTGACGAGTTTTACAAAAAACACATTCCGTTTGAACTCACTGATGCTCAAAAGCGAACAGTAAAAGAAATCAGAAAGGATTTGCGCAATGGAACACAAATGAATAGACTTCTTCAAGGTGATGTTGGAAGTGGAAAAACACTGGTGGCTTTACTCAGCATGTTATTTGGAATTGGAAATGGATACCAATCTGCATTGATGGCCCCAACTGAAATTTTAGCGCAACAGCATTTCAAGACCATTAAAGAGCTATTGGCTCCTTTAGAGATCAATGTGGCTTTACTTACGGGCTCCACTAAGAAATCTGCTAGAGTTGGATTATTTAAAGCACTGGAAGAAGGAGAAATTCATATTCTTATCGGAACTCATGCCCTTTTGGAACCCACTGTAAAGTTTAAGAATTTAGGTTTAGTAGTCATCGATGAACAACATCGATTCGGAGTTGCACAGAGGGCTAGACTGTGGAAAAAAAATACAAAGCCTCCACATATTTTAATTATGACTGCAACACCAATTCCTAGAACTTTGGCTATGACTTTTTATGGAGATTTAGATGTTTCCGTAATTGATGAGTTACCTCCCGGAAGAAAACCAATTAATACAATGCATTTCTTTGAGAAGAGCCGACTCAAAGTTTTCCAATTGATCAAAGAGGAAATTGCATTGGGAAGACAAATTTATATTGTTTATCCATTGATTCAAGAATCTGAGACGATGGATTATAAAAACTTAATGGAAGGATATGAAGCTATTTCAAGAACTTTTCCACGTCCAGAATATCAAATTAGTATTGTTCACGGACAAATGAAAGCAGACGATAAAGCTTTTGAAATGGAACAATTTGCTAAAGGGAATACGCATATTATGGTGGCTACAACAGTAATTGAAGTTGGGGTAAACGTCCCTAATGCTTCGGTAATGATTATTGAAAGTTCTGAAAGATTTGGACTATCTCAGTTGCACCAGCTACGCGGTCGCGTTGGTAGAGGTGCGGAGAAATCATATTGTATCTTAATGACTGGAGAAAAACTATCTCAAGAAGGAAAGAAAAGAATACAAACTATGGTTTCGACCAATGATGGATTCAAAATTGCAGAGGTAGATTTAGAAATTCGCGGTCCTGGTGATATAATGGGTACACAACAAAGTGGAATCATGAATTTGAATTTAGCGAATCTAGCCACTGACGGTCAGCTGGTAAGTGCAGCGCGAGAAGCAGCAAGGGAATTACTAAAAGAAGACCCTAAAGTTAGATTAGAAAAAAACCGTGCGTTGAGGATGGAATTAAAAAGAAAATTAAAAGCGAAACCAAATTGGAGTAAAATTTCTTAAATTAAAATTATGAAAAAATTAAATACAATACTATTCTTCCTTTTGCTTATGACAACTGCAGCTCATTCTCAAATAAGTGGAGATGTAATTGATGACAACAGAAAGCTCATCACAGATTACCAATATGTTATTGAAGGACATCTCACAGGCAAAGTTACAATTGAGATTAGCGTTGATGCTTTAGGAGAAATTTCTTCTAGTAGAGTGTTGGATAGCGAATCAACGATAAAAAGTACTCCAGCAAAAATAAAAGCGTTGAACCACGTTTCTCAATTCAAGTTTGAACCTGGTACATGGTTCCCTAAATTTCACAAGGCAAAAGTTGTGATTACGATGGTTAAGCCTAACTAGTGTATGGTCGGAAACAGACACTAACCTGTATTATTCATCAAAACACTAAAAAATATTATAACACATTATAAAACAATGATTTACATCAATATTTTAAAGAAGAAAACTTCTTTAAAATTGAGTGTTTTTTGATTTACTTTCATACAGCTTCTGCGTTACGCACTTATTGAAATAGAATACTATGTCTGCAAAGTCCGATGCCAACCGAACAAAGTGAACTCATAGCCTGTCCCGAGAAATCGGGAAATACCATTGAAAATAGACACTTATGAGTAAAAAGCTGCATAAAATTAAATTCATGAACCGAGCTTGCGCGCTCAACGATGTTAATAATACAGGCTAACTAGTCTAATTTTGCTTGTATCAAAGAGATACTAAAATAAGCACTAAATAAAATTAGCTTTTAACAGAGTATGTATCTTAAAAAAAGGGACGCAATAATTGATTGCGTCCCTTTAAATACTTACAATTTCAGCTTAGGTCATTCAGAATCCCTGTAGATTTTCTCTACTTTATCTTTATGAATTTCCATTATTTTTTTACGCTTAAACTTCAAAGTTGGTGTGATTTCACCTTTTTCGACAGAGAATTCCTCAGACAATAATTCAATTTTTTTGATTCTCTCGAAGCTTCCGAAAGCTTTATTGTATTCATCAATCTCTTGATTAATTCTATCAACAACTGCTGGATGTTCAACCAGTTCTTTATTACTACTGCCAACTTTAATTCCTTTTCGATCAGCCCATTCTCTCAAAAAATCATAAGCTGGAATAACCAAAGCGGCAGGATGTTTCTCTCCCTCTCCGATTACCATAATTTGTCCAATAAAACGGGATTCTTTGAATTTATTTTCCATCATTTGCGGAATAATATACTTCCCTCCAGATGTTTTAAATATTTCTTTTTTACGATCAGTAATTTTTAAGAATTTCCCGTCAATCATTTCTCCGATATCCCCTGTATGGAACCAGCCATCTTCCGATAATACTTCTTTTGTTTTTTCCGGTTGATTGTAGTAGCCCATCATAATACTAGGCCCACGAGCAATTATTTCCCCATCTTCTGCGAATTTCACTTCCACATTATCCAACAAAGGACCAACCGTTCCAAATTTAATTCCTTTTTTAAGACAGTTCACAGAAATAACGGGCGAAGTTTCAGTCAATCCATACCCTTCTAAAATTGGAATTTCAGCAGCTAAAAATATGCGGGCCAAACGCGGCTGTAATGCAGCCGCTCCAGATGCAATTGCTAAAACTTCTCCCCCTAGAGCTTCTTGCCATTTAGAGAAAATAAGTTTTCTAGCAATTTTCAATTTGAAATTATACCATCCCGATTTACCTTCTTGTTCAAATTCTTCACCTACAGAAACCGCCCAAAAGAAAAGTCCTTTTTTAATTCCTGATAGTTCATCTCCTTTAGAAATGATCTTTTCATATACTTTTTCTATTAAGCGAGGAACAGCAGAGAACACATGTGGTTTTACTTCTCTAATATTATCTCCAATTGTATCTAAACTTTCAGCAAAATAAATAGAGAAACCAGCCGTCATGTATAAATAGTGCAACATTCTCTCATATACGTGGCAAACGGGGAGAAATGATAACGATCGGCTATTTGAATCACCTGGAATTCGGGGATAACTGCCATAAACATTAGAAAGAATATTGTTGTGTGACAACATTACTCCTTTCGGACTTCCAGTTGTTCCAGAGGTATAAATCATCGTAGCTAAATCACCATTTTTTATAGCTGCCATTCTTTTTTCAACTTCTGCTTGTTCAATTTGATCTGCATGATCGCTAATTTCTGTCCAATAATTTGCTCCTTCAACTTTATCAAAACAGAAGATTCTTTTTAGCGATGGCAGTTCGTTTTGAATACTTGTAATTTTTTTATACAATTCTTCATCTCCAGTAACACACATTTTGATGTCCGCATCTCCAAAAATATACTTATAATCTTTTGTTGAAATATTTGGATATATAGGCACTCCAATAGCACCCACTTGTTGTATACCGATATCCATAATGTTCCATTCCACTCTATTTCCAGAAACCAAACCTACTTTTTCCCCTGGTTGAACTCCAAGTGCTATAAGTCCTCTTGAAATTAAATTAACTTTCTCCAAGAATTCTATGGTGCTCACGGCATCCCATTTCCCATCTCTTTTTGTGGAAAACATAGTATCTTGAGGGAATTTCTCAAGTTGGTAATAAGGTATATCAAATAAACGTTCTTGTTTCTCCATAGTTGTAGATTTTACATCGCTTATACTTTTAATGCTATGCAGAACTATATATTCTGAACTATTTAAAGTAGGAGTCGATATTATATATTAAAGATAGATATTTTATAAATTTATATACTTGAATTAATAATACATTTCTAAATCTACTAAAAAATAAGTATATCAACCCATTTTTTTTGGTGATAATTAATTTACAAAACACAAAAAGTAGAAAAATGTAATTAAAGTCAACGCTTTAAGTAAAAAAAAACTTAATTTAGAAACTAATTGAACGAAGGTGTAACTTTTACACCCGTTAAATTGTTTCACTGTTAAATACGCACTTTTGAATCGCAAAGAATACAATATCGCTGTCAAGAAACATTCTTCCAATTTATTTGGATATGTTTTTAGCTTCCTCCGAAATAGCGAGGACAGTCGGGATATAGTACAAGATGTTTTTGAAAAATTGTGGAAAAACAAGAAGAAAGTAGAAGTTGAAAAATGTAAAGCTTGGATGTTCCGCACAGGACACAACGCTTTAATCAACTTTACGAAAAGGAAACAACGCACTGTTTACAACACAGACATGATTCCAGAACAGATGAATATGGACAATAGCTTCGAAAACCAAGAAATTATTGATTTGGCTTTATCACTTCTTCCACCACTTCAAAAAAGTATCATTCTTTTGCGTGATTTAGAAGGTTACATGTATGAGGAAATTGCTGAAATATTAGAGATATCTGATAGTCAGGTGAAAGTTTACTTGTTTCGTGCGCGCAAAAAAATTAAAAAACAGTTAGGCGATTTAACATTAGTTCAATGAGCAGACCGAATTTCGAAAATATAGACCGATGGTTTTTTGAGTATACAGAGGGGAATCTTTCTGTAGACCAAGAGGCTCACCTATTGGACTTTTTAGAGCTGCACCCTGAGTTAATGCCAGAATTAAAAACTTGGAAAAGCGCAAAAGTTAAAGCACCAGCCCAACCTTCTTTTTCAAGTGAAAACCTAATAAAAGCAGCACCTCTTCTATTGCGTCCATTTGCTTTAGTAAGTATTTCACTTTTAACGCTAGCGCTTGCATGGTTTGGAATCAGCTTAGTTCCTGCTACTTCTTTATATGTAAAAGCTGAAATAGATGCAGGAATTATTGATATAGGAATAGAAGATACTGATATATATGTTAATCAATTATTGGCACTATCAAACAATAAATTAACGCTATCAAGCAGTGGGCCGAAAATCAATAGTAAAAAAGCATTCATTAAAAAATCTAAAGTTTATTCAAAAGAAAATATTTCGAAAGTCTATATTAAAACAATTGACAGAAATGAAATTTCATCTTTTGAAACAAAAGTAAAGACTGCATTGAAAACAGTTAATAATATTGAATCAATAGAAATACAAAACTGGGAAACTCAAGAAACTACTTTTGCTGCTAACAATCAATTAGCTATTAAGGCAAATGACTTAGATAAAATAGCTGATTATTTAAATCACAAGGATGAGTTTAGTAATGAAAATTTTTCCTCTGAAATTATAGCTATTAATAGAAAACAAAGTTCAAATAGCGCTATTAGTTCTAATTCATCTTTAAAGAAAACAATAAGAAAAACAATAAGAAAGATTAAGCAAATGGCTGATTATCCCATTGCATTGCAAAACACCAAGAATCCATATCTCCATGTTCCTATGATGACAGGTTACAAAGCAAATTTCGCAATGGTTGGAACAGCGCCAGGAAATAGAATTCAAGCAACTTCTCGTGCACAATGGTTAGATGAATCCAATAGTCAGTTAATGAACTCTCTTTCTTGGGACGGATATATTTACGCTATTCGCGGAGGTTTAGGAGTTGACGTTAATTATAATAATTATCAAAATAACGAACTCAACAATTATTCAGCAGCTATTACTTATTCGCCTAAGTTTTCAATCAATAGAAAAATCTCTTTTGAGCCCGCAGTTCGCTTTAAAATGGGAGTTGTAAACTTAGATCAACAATCAAATAGCATTGGGAACTCTATTGAATTAGAAAGAAGGAATATTATTCCATTATTTGTAGATGAGCAGCAAGCAAATGGTCAACAGTTATGGTACCGTGATATTGGACTTGGTTTTATGTTGAACACGAAGTGGTTCTATGCTGGATTTAATGCTGACAATATAGGACGTCATAACAACAACTTTTTCTCGGCAGACCTAGAAAAAGAGCATAGAGCAGATGTTCATTACACGGCTATTTTTGGAACAGAGTATGCTTCTAAAACAAGAGAACTTGGACTGAGTGGATATGGATTATATCAAAAACATGGAGATTTAGAAGAGTTTTGGTTAGGTGCTAACTTCCGTTATGAATGGATGCAAATTGGAATTGCTGCTAGTTCAAATATGGATGTAGCTGCATCACTAGGGGCAATATTCAATAAATTTAGTTTTCATTACAATATAGACTATACAAAAAGTCAGTTACTTGATAAGCAGTTTTTATCGCATCAAGTAACTATGAGAATATTACTAAAACCAAGCAGGTACGCTTCCAAATTTTTAAAACTTTAAGAAAACCAATTTATTATGAAAAAAATACTCTTCCTATTCATGTTTTTCCTCTTTGGGGAAGTTCAAGCGCAAGACCCTCAGTTTTCCCAGTTTTATGCGAATCCTATCTACTTGAATCCAGCATTTGCAGGAAGTCATGGTTGTCCTAGATTTGCAATAAACTACAGAAATCAATGGCCAGCATTATCTGGATCTTTTGTAACTTATTCGGCTTCTTATGATCAGTATTTCGATGGAATAAATGGAGGAATTGGTGTGATAATGACACATGATCAGCAAGGAAAAGGTACAATTAATCACACAACACTGAGTTTAATTTACAACTATCACTTAAAAGTGAACCGTAAATTCACCATGATGTTTGCGGGTAAAGCAACATGGAATCAAAAATTCTTGGATTGGGACAGGCTTACATTTGGTGATATGATTGACCCTAGAAGAGGTTTTATATATGCAACTGGTGATGTACCAAGAGGTGGTTCACGTGGTTTCTTCGATGTATCTGCAGGAATGGTTGGATTTACAGAAAAGTTTTTCTTTGGTGTTTCAGCACATCATTTAAACATGCCAGACGAGTCAGTAATAGTTGGAAATAGTCCAATGCCTATTCGTTTTACGGGGCACATGGGTGCTAAAATACCTTTAGGTGGTAAATCTCAATACAATACTGATATTTCTATAATGCCAAATATGATTTTTCAATACCAACAAGGATTTATTGAAACGTTATTAGGAACTTATGTTCAGTATGGTGCATTAACTGCAGGAGTCTGGTTCCGTTCAAGAGATGCATTTATACTATCTACTGGAGTTAACACAGGGACAGTAAAAATAGGATATAGTTATGACGTTACAGTTTCTAGATTAAATAACGGAGTTTCTGGAGGATCTCATGAGATATCATTAGGATTTGATTTGAATTGTAAGACAAAGAAACCAAGCTTTAGAACGATTTCTTGTCCATCTTTTTAAAGTAGTAGTTTTATTAAGGTTTAACACTACTTTATTTGTTTAAACGTAAAGGGATTTCAGTCAAATGGAATCCCTTTACTGTTTTATGTGAATAAATCCTCTGAAATTCTATGTATATTTGAATCTAAAAGAGATTATAATCTAAAGAAAAATTCCTGCATGTATATTTCAAAAAAGAAGCCACCCTACCCAATCAATCAAGGTTTACGAAAGTATTTACGTAAATACGGACGTGAGGATTCGATTGCGCTGACTTATGAAGATATGTTGCGTTGGAACGACAGCACAACAGTGTATGATGCCCATGGAGAAAACACTTTCTGGGCAAGTGTTATTTACGACATGGGAACGCAAGAAGAAATATTGACTGGATTAAAAGAAATTTATGCCGAACTCAAAACTGGTGGAGATACAGAGATTATAAGTCATTTAACAGTTGGGGCGATTGATTATTGTTTATTTGCCAATTCCAATCCATTTCGAATCAAGATCGTCAACAAATTAAATGACCACCACGATTATTTCTATATTAAAAAAGCAGACGCTTCTAGAGTTTACGGCTTAGAGTTGGAACATATCCTTTCTCCAAATAGAATGGATTATATGGTCGATGGAAATACTTTAGTTGAAGCACATATTGCAGGAATTCCTGGAGATCAGTTTATGGATAATTATATGGATACTCCTAACTTCTATCCTACTGGAATGGCTAAGGAATTTGTGAAATTCAATGAACGTTGTTTTGTAATGTTGCTTGGTGACATGCGTTCTTACAATTATGTTGTGGCCATCACTCCCGATTTCGACAAGGAACAATACCGAGTAAGACCAATTGACTTTGATCAAACAGCTTATGAAGGACGAAAAAATCATTACAAACCTCAATATTATAAGGAGAACAACAAGATTATTGATTTTTGTATTCAGCTATTGACACCTGCAACTGTCGAACAATACAGATATGAGGAAAGAACCTTAATGAAAAGGCGTTATAAATTAGCTTTGGCTCGCTTAAATCGTTTGTTAGACTCTATGTTATATCAAGATTTATCTACACCAGAAAAAATTGCTTCATTAGCAGAAGATTTGAATGTTTATCATGACACAAAACGTTTTTCAAAATATAAGCACATGGGACGTATTTTAAAGTCTCACCTTTCTCTGATGTTAGGAAAACCCAAACCTAAAAAACTCCCAGGAAAGGCAGATTATAAAGGTAAAGCTGAGGTGAAAAAATAAGATTTATTAAAACGACGCTATAATTAAGTTGAAATCTGAATTTTATAACTGACCAATTAAGACAATTCAAGTAGGTTTAACATTTATTATTAGGTTAGTTTTTAATTACTCCGTCTAATTGTTTAGTTTAAAATAAACCATAAAAAAAATAACTATGAGAAAATTAAATTTACGCCTATTTTCAATGGTGACAATTGGAATGTTTGCATTCAGTTGCGAAGATGCAGTTCAAGCAGACGAAGGTGGTGGAAACAAGAAAGATTCGACTTCAATGGAAAAGGAGAATCTTGACAAAAGTGAAGCCTTAAAGATGGGAGACCCACAAAATGCAAAGTCAGTAATTATAAAAACTACTTTAAATGCCAAAAGCGAAAGTAAGGCTTCTGGAGATATAACGTTTGAGGAGAAAGCGGGCCAAGTGGTCATGGAAGCTAAATTCGAAGGGTTGGACAAAGGAATTCATGCAATTCATTTACATGAAACTGCAAATTGTTCTTCAGAAGATGGAAAGTCAGCTGGTGGACATTGGAATCCAACAGGGGAACGTCATGGGAAATGGAGCGATGCTGAAGGATATCACAAAGGAGATATCGGAAATTTTGAAGTTAGTGAAGATGGAACTGCAACTGTAAATTTTGAAACCAGTGAATGGTGTATTGGTTGCGATGATACCACTAAAAACATTGTAGGTCGTTCAGTAATCATTCACCATGGTGGTGATGACTTTACATCTCAACCTTCTGGAAATGCAGGTAAAAGAGTAGGATGTGCTGAAATCTCAAGTTACCAAGTAAAATAATACTTTAAAAATTTTAGATAAACAGCTCAGAAATAATATTCTGGGCTGTTTATATTTTTAAAGAGCAAATTAAAAAACAAAAGTAGTACGCAGCACAAAATTGACTCCTTGTCGCTGAATCTTCATAACATCAAGGTGTTCATAGTAAGGTGCGTCAAAAATATTTTCAACACCAAACTCTGCATACAATGCGCGATCATTTTTTAAGTCAATCTGTTTTTGAACTGCAAAGTTGAGCAGATTAAAAGCAGGTGTTGTTCCTTCTCCGTATCTTGCGGTACTCACATTATTTTGTGCAAATGCTCCAACATGTTCTAACTTCACATTCCAACCTTTGTGATAGTATCTAACTGAGTTGATAGACTTAAAAGGGGGGATATAAGGTAAATAACCTCCAAGATCATCAATTCCGTAAGTATAACTATTCACTGACTGAACAGTTAAGGCTTTGATTGGACTCCATTTTACTGTCATCTCACCACCTGTTTGAAATGCATTTGAAATATTATCAAACTGCTTTACGCCCTCCGCTCCAATAGTCATGTTACTGTAATCAGAAAGCAAAACACCAATAATGTAATTATTAAATGAATTCGCAAAAGCCTCTAAAGAGATCGCAAACTTCTCTGATTTAAGATTTACACCAATATTACCGCTTATTGATTCTTCATTTTTGATATCAGGACTCCCTAAGTAATCATGATTATCAACTCTGTTAAATAAATAAAACCCATAAAGCTCTTGAATCGATGGTGGCCTTTGTGCATAACTTACACCGCCAAAAACACCGATTTTATTTGAGATGGCATATTCTGTTTGTATAAAAACGTTTCCGCTCATTCGCGATTGTGCTCCATCACCATTGTAAAAACTAGTTAAGGTTTGTCTTCCTATTTCTGTTGTGATGTCGGATTGATTAAACTCGACACGACCTCCGTAAGAAATTTTCAATTTTCGGTTCACGATCCATTTATCAGAAGCGTTCAATCCAAATGTTCTGCGCATACCATCTGGAATTGTCAACATAAACATTTCAGATCCAAAATCAGGATACATGGTCATTTCTGCGTGCAAATCATTTTGAAAAGCATTGAGTTGAAAGTTTAAAACATGTTTTGCATTCAACACATATTTGGCTTTACTGAACATCCCGAAAGTTCGCGAAGTACCTGGCATATCCATGTGCATTGGCACCATTTCAGCTGGACGTTTGGTATCATCCATTGCATGATTAATAAAATTGAAATACACTTTGGTTTCAACACTGCGTAACTTTCTAGTTTTATTTTTATAAGTATGCGTCAAAGCAGAAATATAGGCTTTTGCAAACGCTACATCCATGGTTAAAGCAGGATAACCAATAGCGTATCCTTCGTCATGAATATAATCTAAAGAAATCCTGTTGTTGTCATTTAATGCAACAATCAAATTTGCTCCAGCATTCCATTTTTCAAATTGAGAAAACAATATTTCCTTGCGATCGGCAGCATAATAATTATCTGCTTTTCTATAAATTCCATTCACCAATACTGCCCAACGTTTAGTACTGTATTGAAAAGTACCTAAAAATTGAATATTATTGGCATTGGATTGATAACCTGCTCCTGCACTTCCGCTAAACTTTTTGGAGGCATTTAATTGCGCTTTCATCAGTGCAAAATTAATCCCACCTCCGATAGCACTTCCCTGCTGATTCCCATTGGGAGATGTACTCAACTCTATTTTTTCAAGATTTGTTGGCTCAATGTAAGCGCTTATTGGATCCATTCGATCTGTACAAGCACCAAACATTTGCATCCCATCAATTGTCGTGTTGATTTGTGCAGCACTTAAACCTCTAATCGTAGGCTCTAAAGCATAATTCCCACGTTTGATTAATGTAATTCCAGGAATTGTACTCAATAATTTATCCGGTGATTGTTGTAATTGAGCAGATGCTTTTTCTTTGCTTCCTTTTTCCTGACCTTGAATTATAATTTCTTTGTAATTCTGTGGTGATCTTAAAGTGTCCTCTTGCGAGAATATAGAGCCACACAGAAGTAAGGAAGAACCCAATACTATTATTTTTTTCATCTCATCTATTTTTATAAACCCCGCCATATATTCTTTTTTAGAATCCATTAAATACTGACAGACACTATATAAATGACAGAGTTTTTGAATGATTATTTTATTAGAATAAAATATCGATGTAAGAATTTACGATAGTATCACCAGCTTTAATCAAATCTAAATTCAATCTCCAATCGCCTGTCATTGTATAGTTTACCTGACCATCATAATATCCATTTCCAACACTTACTGGAGAAACGTTATTTGGAGAGCCATGGCCCATTGAAGTCATTTGTGGATCCATTGCAATTATTAAATCACTTACTGCTGGAAACGACATCATTGATTGATTTTTATGCACCATGATTGAAACATCGTTCATTCCAACTGACCATTCGAAAGGTCTAACTATAGAAACGATATATTTTTCGCCATCTGTTCCGTTGTAAGAACCAACATATTTTGTTCCTGTTGGATTTTCTAAAACATTAATAGTAAAAGACGCATCTTCGCCATTCACATTAACAGTCAAATTCCAGCTCCCCATGCTTGAAGCCATTGTAAAAACAACCATTCCTTCATAGTAATCTGAATCAGAATTAAAAACGGGTTGTTCAACAGGACTACTGTGTTGCATCATTCCCATATCCATCATTGGCATAAATAAGACTAAAGCATTCTCAACTGCACTACCGCTTATATCTCTGATCTTCAAATACAATGGAATATATCCCATTTCGATAGTTTCAGTTTTCGAATAAAGCTCAACAATCAAATCATTATCAGTTGTATCTTTTTTAAGTAGTTTATATTCTGTAGTTGGAGTTGGTTCACCAGTTATTGGATCAACAGGAATACCATTTTCCTTATTACATGAAGTAAATAGGAATGCACTCATTAACGATAATAAAAATATATTTTTCATCTTTTTAATTTTAAAATAACGTATCAATTCCATCGATCTCCTATTTAGAGTCGATAAGTTTTTAATAAATAATTGGGGAATGAGAATGAGAATGAGAAATAGCTATCACTTCATTTATTCTCGATTTTTATAGTGTTTGGCAGAAACCCCAAATCTTTAGACCTTTTTTAAAAAGAACTTAAAGACAAGGCGCATAAAGCATTTAATTGTTAGACATCCCGGCTACTAAAATCGAGATTACTGAAATTAAAAACAAGCGTAACTCATAATTTGAGGTTTTCTTGCAAAGACTATATTTATACTTGGGGAGGATGAAAGATGGCGTAACCAATTCCTTCTGTTAAATCAGTGTTGAAGTAATAAGAAATATTTTCTTCAACGTAAAAGTTAATGTGTTCTTCGATTTCAAACTTTGATGCTGCATAAAATAAAAGTATTTCGGGTGAAACATGAATGTCCTTACTTTCCTTTTCTTCTTGATTATCTGCAAGCTGATCTTTCAAATGACATTTACCATTACATTTCAATTCAGGCTTATCTTTGTTTTCACAATACAACTCAGTGAATTGTTCGATATCCATAACATATTCCGCAAAAATTCCAATCTGATTGAACGCATAGCTCAACATGATAGAAAGAAGCGATATGGATATTATTTTTTTCATTTATGACACAAAGTTATAACAATAGACATAATAGTCCGCTCTTTGTTCATATGACATAAATCACTTTTGAGGAATAAAATTGTGGGGTTTGGATTGAACTATTCTCGATTTAACTGCACCATTCATGTAAAACAGTTCACCTCATCGTTCATACAAATTACTCAACAAATGCCTTATTGGTGGTTCATAAACTTCGCAATCACAAGTTTTCCAGAATTCAGAAGTGTAATTACTTTTGTTCCACTTTTTAGTAGAATCTTTGTACTCTTTTTTATTGATTGACTGAGCATAAGCAACGTTCTCAATGAACAACTCGGTAACTTGTGTAAACCTTTTGTAGTCTTTCTCTTCATGATGTTTTGTTGACAACACGTTATGTGATTTGTAATACAACAAGTCATCGTAGTTTTTTATTGTTTTGACATTAAATCCTTCATAGTTTTTGAAAATCAATGTTATTTGCTTTTGAATTCTATTGATTTCATGTTTAAACAAGTTATTCGTTCCCACAAAATCATAATCTAAAATGGTATAGATTACGCGATCTTCATTCGATTCTATATTCCCAACATGAATACTATCATTAATAAATAGTGCTGTATTTGAACTGTCCTTGAAACGATAGGTTAAATCTTTGTGATATTGAAATGGCAGATAATAAAATGGTGGTCGAGGAACATTTGCAGTAAATCCAAAACTAATAGATCGATCTGGATTATCATCCTCTTTTTCAATAACTTTATTTGCAAAAGATCTATTCTCTTTTAACAATAAATCAAATCTTCCCTTATTAATTTTTGAAAAATACTGCCCTTTTCCATCCAAATAATAAGCAACAGAATCATCATTTACTTGGTAACTTCTATAGCAAACATCTATGATTTGATACTTATCTTTTTTGCTATTGGAACGAACTGAAAATTCCTGGAGTTCTTGAATCCGTTCCTGAATTTGTTCCGCTAATCTAATGGTATCGGTTGAAGTCAATTCGCTTTTTATAAGATAAACGCTTTCATAAGTAATGAGTTGAAAGAACAATGTATCTGTCGAATTTAGTTTCATAACCTCATTCCAATTTAATTCTCCTTTTAAGTTGGTCTGCGTATAGAAATATTTGTTGTTTGACAATACTTCAACGTACGGAATTGGTTTGTCATAAATATCTGTAACGACAATTTGGGAATGAATGCCGCTCATTAGAAAGAGGAATATTAGCAGAAAGTAGTAACGCATAGTTCTTATTTATTATTGGAATTATTAAATGCTCTGTAAATAAAGAACAAAGGGATTAGTGAGACAAGACCTATACTGCTTTTAAAAATACTAAAGATTACAATTCCAATCATTGCTCCAATAAAGACGGCATTAATTATAGCATCAGATTTTCTTTTTTTCTCTACTTTCATATCGTTTTGCTCTGTTAATTCTATTGTTTCTTTTTGTTTCATTTGTTATAAGTTTTGTAATACATGGTAGAATGTGATGACTGGAACGCGCTAGTGCTGAGTTTGTCGATGTGGATGACACGGATTTTCAAACGCTGATAATCAAGAATTTAAAAAAAGATGATTATCAGCATTCCATAATTTATAAAATCTCTACTTAAAAACCTTCTTCACCACGACTCCTTTTTTCGTCTCTAAATGCAACAGGTAACTTCCTTTTGGTAAGAAGTCTAAATCATTTATTTTCTCGTTTTGAATAGTTCCATTTTTAGCCAATCGTCCATCAATATTAAGAATTGAATATTTTGTTCCATTTTCAATACTTTCCAAATTAATTATTGAATTAAACGGATTAGGATAAACATTGTGGTTAGTCTCAGCGGTTTCTTCGTTTAAACCAACGGTTGAAACTATTCTTCCTAAATGATTTATTGAACTTCCCATGTCACTTTGAAAGTCTCCCCCAATATAAAGATCATTATTCAAAAACTGAAGACTATTTACTGGTTGATCTAGTATTGCAATTGGTTTAACAGAATTATAAACCAGATCATAAGTTGCCAGGTTAGAGCCATAAGTCCCCATCATATATTCAATATGAAAATCGCCACCAAATGTAATTTTATTTCCTGATTTGTATGCTAGTGCATTTATTGAATGGTTCTTTTGCCCAAAAGTATTTAGAAATAAGGGCTGTAAAACAGAATTATAATATCGACTAAGACAAACCTTGTTATCACCAGATTCGTAACCACAAGTTCCGCCAAAAATCAAAGCATTACCAACAACAATTACTGAATTTACAGTATCACTGATGTCATCACCAATTCCAAACCAAACATCTGTTTGATTGGCACTAATTACAACATTATTAACCACAAGTGTGGTGTCAAGGCTGGAATTAGAATTGAAAACAAATACTGAATCAAAATTACCAACATGAACTCTTCCATATCCACTTGATTTAATATCATTAATGATTCCATTGACTTTAGCCTGTCTTTCCCAAGTGTTATTATTCATATAATACCATATCTCTTGATGGTTAGGAATTGAACCATGTGCAATAGCAACTTCATATTTATAACCTAACCCTCCGAAATTCGCCACAGATGCAGTAGCACCTTCCCTATTCGGGATTCCAATATAGTTCCAATTTGCACCATCATATTTAGCTATTGGATAATCTTCTCCGTTGTGATTAAACGCTCCAAAAACATAAACACCATCGGTTTTATGTTGAATATCATTGATTTTTCCATCAATTCCATTTCCGTAACATGAAAGTTGATTATTTTTATAATACCCAAAATTTAAACAGGGTAAGTTATCCAATTCTGTAAATTCGCCAGCAATCGAAAGATCTCCATTTAAGGAGCTCAATTCAATCTTAGTTACTTCCCCATTGGTTCCACCTAAAACTTGCTCCATTGTTTGAGTTGGCGGATATCCAGGTTGTATCCATTTCAACTCATCCAAAGTAAATCCAAATTCATTCGCCCATTCCAAAAGCCCTTCAGTGTGAATGTCCTTTAAATAATCATAATTGTGTTCTTTGCTAATTTCAGCAACTAAATCTTCATTTCCAGAAACGTAAATCATTTGTCCAACGGCACAGTTCGTTCCTAGATGATCAACGAAATAGGGTGTTCTAACAGAATGATATATATTGATTGGAAAAACTTTATTGTCGGCATACTCTTTTAGCTTGCCTAATAAAGTCAATCTGTTCGAAAGTTGATCTGAGTTTAAGTTTGAAGGATTATTTACTTTCAAATGTTCAATTACTAAATTAAGATGCAATTGAATTCTATCTAAATCAGAATCAAATGAAATCATTCCTTCTGGAGCAGCATCTTTATAATGTTTCCATTCTTTATTCACTTCCGAAAGATGGTCGAAATAAGATTTGTTCTGAATGTGACTGTTAGCATAAAATGACAAACTTACTCCAATAAAAACAGTAAATAGGAATGTATTTATGCTTGTAAAATATTGATTAAATTTCATAATCTTTGATTTTTTTTAGTTTTAGTAGTGTATTTCAACTCTTTAAAAACACGAATAAAACGTCAAGATGGTTGGCTAATCTATTGTTTTATTTAATGTTACGTGCATTTTACATATAAAAAAAACAATGTTCGCCTACCTTCATTTTAACTGATTATCTTTTATTTGCTCTATTAGTTCTGTGGTTTCGCCATAGTCTAGGTTATTCAGATTTGCTAATTCAATGGCTTTATCTGCCTGTTTTAATGCCTTTTTATATTTCCCTAGTTTGTAAAGTAAAAATGCATAGGTGTCATTGTTCGCATAATTACTATTTAAATCTATTGACCTCTCTATAAATTCAACTGCTTTTTCAAGTTTCACTTTGTCTTCAAATCTCTCATAGTAATTCCATGCAAATGTATTGAGTGCACCATAATCATTCCATATTTTCTCAAGGTATTCCTTTAAAGCGTCATTATATTTAACCGAATCACCTGATTTATCATAATATTCCATTTGAGATGTTAGTACTAAATTTTTATCTGTTATCATTCCAGTTATTCTCCCATCCATTTCTTTAAAAAAATAGGTATGACCTATGTCAAAAGGTTCTAATACATCAATAGATTTGGTAAACAAAACCTGATCTTGACTTTCAATCGCTTGATAAACTGAAGAACAAACTATCATTACTATTCTTGCATCAACTTGGTCTTTGTCGAAATATTGATAAAAACGATCTCTGTTGCTTAACATAAAGTTAAATGAGCTGCTCTTGAATGGTGTGGTAATTATAAAATCATGCATAGCAAACTCATAAATAAATTTTATATTTTTCTTTTTGCTTAAGTCGCTAATCGATTGTGTATTCAGATATTCATTAATAACAAGAGAGTCAAGCTCATGGGCATCATTAAGTTTGTAACAATAATCAAATAAAAATTCAGCATCTCGATTACCGTCCTTGAACTGCTGCTTGAAGTAAGTTAATGATTCTAAAATATTTAAAGAGTTTTTAGCTTGTAATAGAAATTCCTCAGGGCTAAAAACTCCAACAATTTTATGCAATACATTTCCATTCTCATCAAGAAATAAAAAGGTCGGATGCATCTGAACATTGTAAATTTTATTTATTTCGATACCTTCCTCTTTTTTAGTATTCACATCCAAACTGACAAAATTTGAGTTATAAAAGTCAACTACTTTCCCATCTAAAAAGGCAGTCTTTTCCATTTTCAAACAAGCACCGCAACCATCATAGTGAAAATAAAGAAGAATAGCTTTTTTCTCCTTTTTAGCAAGTTCAAAAACTTGAGAATAATCTACCTTCCTAAGAATAATTGATGTGTCAGAAGCAGCAAAGCTTAGTTGAATTAATAAAACTGTCGTAAATGTTAAAATTAATTTCATTGTCTGTCTTTTTTTATTTGCACGACCACTCCTTTGTATACCGTTATGCCATTCAAGCTTTCATGATTCAAACCTCTATTAATCGACAGTTTTAGTCTCGAGGAATCGCTAAGTGGCTTTGATTCTTAAAAAGATTGTTTTTCGAAGGTAAGAATAATTTTATTCAATTTAAAAAAATCAATAAAAGTTGAAGCTAAAACAATACCCAGCGCATACTATCAATCAAGACACTATGATTTTATACAATTGTTGCACGCTAATCATTTATTCCATTGGCTCGGCCCAATCTGAATTTCTAATAAAAAGAGTATACTGAGCATACGGTTTACCTTTATCTGTCATTTCGAATACATCTGTTACGGAAAGTAATTGGATCGTTTTATTCAACCTTATAGAATTATTGTAAGGACTGTCTTTTCCATCCATTTTAATTAAAGACTTATGATACTCTGGAGTCATTCGTTTAAATTTTTGTACACGGCGCACATAAAAAGTGCCATGAGGATTGGTCTCAAGCTTTTTTTTCATAGATAGTGTTTGGTCGGAAACAGACAATTTTTATTCCCGATTTTATCGGGATGAGACATATTTATTCAATCATATAATTTTTTAAGGTTTTTCCCGATTTTTCGGGACAGGCTATGCGCTTGCTTTGCTGCGGTTTGATTTTCTTTCTTTAGGAGATGCTTTAGCATCAGCTGACGAGAAAAAAAGCAAAATGTACTCAAAAGAATCAATTTTAATTTTGTGCTGTTTCCGACCAGACACTACTTAGGTTTGAATGGTATTAGATCAAGAAAAAAGTAGAGTTAATTCACCTCCCGCTTCAAACATCTTCCACGTGGTTCATCACCTTCATGCAACACAACATCAGAATGTAAAAACTGAGCTGCTTCTGCTGAATCTTTTACTTTGGATGCGCTGCGCTCTATCATTTCTAATTCAAATTCAGTTAATATACTTTTTCGTAATCCAACCTCTCGCCATTGAGATCTTGGTCTGCAACCTCTTGAAATTCCTCTCGCCAAAGCCAAGGCATCCAAAAGTGCTTGATTTGCGCCTTGCCCTTTGAAAGGACTCATCGGGTGAGCAGCATCTCCAATTAAAGTAACTGATTCCGATTTCTCCAATAATTCTGGAGTGAGTAATTCTCTGTCATAAACAGGATAACCAGAAATTTGAGTTGCTTGGGTTGCTTCTAAAATTTGTGGAATTGGATTGTGCCATGGAGCTCTTCGAATAGCCTCTTTTTTAAGTGCTTGCGTTCCTTTTGCACTTAATGTTTTGGCATCTTCTTCTGCCATTGGGAAACTTAATTGCCACATCACGGAATGGGAATCATAAGGCATTATGTAAATTCTCTCATTACCATTAGCCGTTTGAAAAACTGTTGCTGAATCCAATAAAGGACTTTCAATAGAATCAAGCGCAGACAATGGACAAATTCCTAAAATCACAATACAATCTAGGTAACGCAATGGAGTTATTTCATCGCTAATCAATATCTTTCGAACAGAACTGCGAATTCCGTCTGCACCAACTAAAAGACCAGCTTTGGCTTTTTTAGTTTTTCCATCAACAAGGAAACTCAAGTCAACTGCACCACTTTCATCTTCTTTAAAATCTACCAGTTGATGATTCCATTCTATTTTATCATTCCCTCCCAATTGTTCGAGCAAAGCCAAACGCAAAGCTTGTCGGGAAATGTGCATATTTATTCGTTTCAATGAAGTTGTATCTTCTGAATTCAACCATTTCCTCACGCCCCATTCACCAATCACTTTTCCATCTGTTGTATGAACAACATGTCGTGTAGAAATCACTTTGTTTTCTAATGAGAAGATCCCAAATCCTTCAATCGCTTTACTGGCTTGTTGCAAAGTAAGACCATAACCTTGAGAGCGAACATCGAAACTATTATCTCGTTCATAAAGAGTAAAAGGAATCCCACGATGTAAACAAGCAACTGCAAGAGCAACGCCGCCAATTCCACCACCAATAATAGCAACGTGTGGATAGTTCACTTTATCAGCTGAAGGAATATTTTCAGAAGTAATCAAACCTGAACCAACGCAATTTAAACAAGAATACAAATGTCCTTTTGGACGAACTGGAAATCTCCCTTGACTTTTTGATTTTTCAAATTGCTCAATTTCTCTTTGGTAACGCAATTTAACCTTCTTGCGGAGTTTTTGTCGCTTTTTACCACGTCCTTGACATTCGGGACAAATTGTGTAACTGATATTTTTATTGGGGTATTTCACATTTTGTTTTTGGTTGTCGCGAATTTAGTAGGAATATGGAGATTTCAGATGGTGGTGTTAAGGTTTTTATCCAATATCAGGGATTGGAATGGCTGATTCGAAAACGGAAATAACCACTTGATCTTGTCATTCACAACTATCAAAAATATTTTTCAAATGTTTAGTTATGGCAGGTCTTTGAACCACAAATAATTCTGCCATGCGCTTTTGAGTCAGCGACACATTTTCTTTACTAAAAAATAGTTCAACTTTTACCGCCTCATTTGGAGTAGTGTAAGCGGAATTTTAAAATTTAACAGAAGGATTGACGAAAGGTATTGAAAGATACTTAGTGTCTGGTCGGAAACAGGCAATTTTTATTCCCGATTTTATCGGGATGAGAGGTATTTATTCAATCATAATAATTTTTTAAGGTTTTTCCCGATTTCTCGGGACCGGCTATGAGCTTGCTTCGCTGCGGTTTGTTTTTCTTTCTTTAGGAGATACCTCAGCATCAGCCGACGAGAAAAAAATTAAAATAGACTCAAAAGAATCAATTTTAATTTTGTTGTGTTTCCGACCAGACACTACTTAACAATATCCAAATACAAAATTTTGCAATTGAACATTGTTTAGGGTTTGTAAATAAACAAGTAGTACGTATTTGGCGCAGTTATTTTTTCTTTATCAAGTCAAAATTTCCAAGCAGAGCTACCTGTGCAGAGTCTGTAGAAGTATAGCTACGATTTAAAGTTTTTAACGCAGAGAAAGGAAAAAAGAACCTCAGCATATTTTTCATGCTGTGAGTTCCGAAAAATATTTAATTAATCAACTTCAAGATAGTTCTTCCCTTTAATTTCCCTTGAAGCATTAATTTAATTTTTGATTCTACCTCTCCAAGTCTTATTTCGGAACATGTGTCCTCTAATTGTGTTGGTTTCCATTCGTCTGACAGCTTTACCCAGACATCTTTTCTATATTTCATTGGGTAATTCTGAGAGTCAATACCAATCAGTGAAATTCCACGCAATATAAATGGAAAAACTGTCAATTCAAGTTTAGGAGAAGCAACATTACCACAGCAAGTTATTGTACCGATTGAATTCGTTGATTTAATTATATTCTCTAAGATTGTTCCTCCAACGGTATCAATTGCACCTGCAAACAATGGTTTTAACAGTGGCTTTTTATCGAAGTTTTCTATTTCACTTCGCAATAAAACTTCTTTTGCACCGAGGTTAAATAAATAGTCAAATTCTGTTTCTTTTCCTGTAATAGCAACAACCGAATAACCTAATCTACTTAATAAAGAAACACTTAATGCGCCTACACCTCCAGTTGCTCCAGAAACAGCAATTTTACCCTGCTCTGGCTTGACCATTTCTGTTAATCTTAAGACAGACATTCCTGCGGTTAATCCAGCAGTACCGAAAATCATCGCTTCTTTCATTGTCATTTTTGCAGGAAGTTTGAGGGCCCATTCAGAAGGAACCTGAACATATTCGGCAAAACCGCCATCAGTATTCATTCCTAAATCATAACTAGTAACAATTACCTCATCCCCTACTTTAAATGTTTTACTGTTCGACTTTTCTATTGTTCCAACAGCATCAATTCCTGGGGTATGTGGATATTTTCTAGTTACTCCCTTATTTCCGGAAGCCGATAATGCGTCTTTATAATTTAAAGAACTATAATGAACCTTTATTAAAATCTCTTCATTTTCTAATGGTCTAAATACCATTTCTTTTAGCGTACCAACAAATTGATCATTAATGTTTTCAACTCGGTATGCTTGAAATTTAGAATTACTTTCTTTCATATAAAATTGTTTTAAAATGTTTACTTTTACACAAATATCAGAATAAATTAACTGTATATCAACACCTTACAAAATATTCACTTACGAACATTTAGTTCTGTTTTTAGTGTTTACACGGCTTTAATTGAGAAAAAAATGAAAAAAAGTTACTGTCCAATTGATACATTTATAAACGTAGTGAAGGGCAAAAGAAAAGCGACGATTATCTTACATCTTTTTCAAGGTAAAAAAAGATATAGTGAATTGGCAAAACTATTAACTGACATAAGTGAGCGTATGCTTTCCAAACAACTTAAAGAACTAGAAGCGGACGGATTAATTGATAGAACTGTTTTTCCTGAAGTTCCGCCAAGAGTAGAATACAGTCTAACAGACCTCGGCAATGAAATTCATCCCGTACTTAAAAGAATGTTTAAAGGAGGTATTATTTTTGAAAAATCGATTGATGAGTAAACAAACTAGTGCTGTAACTCATAAATAACGGTACTTCAATTTGGCTTCAATTTTTTCTTTAGACAAGACAAAATTTTCAAGCACAGCCATAGTTACGGTTTAAAGTTTTAACGAAGTATAAAGGAAAAAGAGGAGTGAAATAAACGATGGAATTTATGAATTACAGCACTAGGATCTGTTATTAAATAAGATACAATTTTAAGTGACAAAAATAAATTACTTCACATTCCCAACTTTTTGAGACTTCAAGACCCTACTCCGAACAATAGTATTCCCCAAAACCCCCACAATAATCAACAACATCCCCGCAATGGCATACAAAGAAATAACCTCATCAAATAGAAACAACCCAAGCACAAAAGCATAAATCGAACCCAAATACTTAAAAGGCGTCACCGTCGCTGTATTTGCAGCATGCAATGACTTCGTGGCGAATATTTGGGCTATGTGCGTAAAAACTCCTATCACCAAAATGACACCCCATTCGTTTCCTTGTGGCACGACATAATCGAATGCGGTAAGGATAGCCATTACAGGAATTGCAATTAATGGAAAGTAAAAAACCACTGTAATTGGCGCATCGGTAAATCGGCATTTTGCAATTGCATTGTAGGCCATTCCAGCGAAGGCAGCAGAACAAATTCCAATGACAATCCACCATGGATTTATGTTTGAAATGGAGTTGTCTTCGCTAAAGTATTTTGAGAAACTGATAAATACGATTCCTAGAAATGCGATGAGGAAAAACAAGCCTTGAATGGGCTTTACGCGTTCTTTTAAAATAAAAATCGCAAGCAAAACCGTGAAAATTGGACTTAAATATTGAATCGTTGCAGCTATGGCTATCGGCAAATTATTTAAAGTGTAAAAATATAAGGTCAAGGCAATGGTTCCAGTAATTCCCCGAATGACCAACCATTTTTTATTGTTCCCAAATAAAGGAATACCTTTGTGTTTAATCACGGCATAACAAATCGAAAATGTTATGATGGATCTGAATAGGATTATTTCAGGGATTGGGTATTTTTGTAAACCTGATATGATGGTTTGATCTGGACCTTGTCCGAGAATTTTAACCAGGACATTGACTATAATGTAGCACAGTCCCGAAAGTATCATATACAATATGCCTTTATTCATGGGCGCAAAGATATAATTTAGACGCTGAGCGAAAACACAGCACAGCTAAAACTTATTCTTTAATGCTTATTTATAATTTTGCACCAATCGTCTGCTTACAACCAGACGCTAATTAGAGTTAATAGAAAAATGACAAAAGAGAATTATTCAACAGCATTTTATAAAAAGCGAATAGAAGATTTAACTGTAGAGCTAAAAAAATACACATCACGCTCACGCATTTGGGTTGCCGTGCGCCTGCTTTCATTCTTGTCCATCGGTGTTTTGGCTTATTTCACTTATCCTTATGGCGGTTATTCCGCATTGGGAATTGTCGCAACCGTTGTTTTATTCTTGATTTTCGTTCGTAAAAGTGCCGAAAACAAAGACCGATTAAACTACGTAAAAGCGCTTATCCGCATCAATGAGAATGAGATCAAAGCGAGTCACCATGATTTTTCAAGCTTTGACGATGGAGAAGAATACATGGATCCACAACATCCATTTAGTTATGATATGGATATCTTTGGAAAAAGAAGTTTCTTTCAATTATTCAACAGAACGGTCACCAAAAAAGGAGAAAAAGCATTGGTTAAACGCCTTTTAAATGGAGTTAAAACACCTTTAGAAAGTGCAAAAGCCATTGATGAATTGAAAGACAAAAAAGAATGGTATCAAGATTATTTGGCACACGGAAGTACTTTGGACAAAGAAGCGACTGAAGTAAGTATTGCTGATTTAGCCAAGGAAGAATATCCTGTGAAATCTTGGATGAAGGTAATGCACATCGTTTCTCCAATATTAGCATTTTTGATTTTCGCTGCTTACTATTTTGACTTTATAGGCGGAATTCATTTTGCAATTGGTGCTGCTTTGATTCTTATTCCAATTCGTCAGTCATTAAAAACGACCAATCGTTTACATCAATCACTTTCTAAAGTTGGACATAGAGTTGCTGCGATGCGCAATCAATTGATGAGAATGGAACAAGAAAATTTTTCATCAACTTTAATGGCAGAATATCAAAAAGAATTATTCCAAGCTGAAAACAATGGGAAACAAGGTTTAACTGAACTTTCTAAATTGGTGAAGCAAGCTGAATTTAGAAATAACATTCTCGTTGCAATTATCTTAAACTTTTTCTTTGCTTGGGATTTCCGATTGTTGATCAACATGGACAAATGGACAAATCAATATGCATCACATGTGGAACGATGGGAAGAAATCGTTTATGAAATGGAGGCTTTGATTAGTGGAGCGATTTTCAGATACAACTTTGAGAAAAACACAACTGCTCCTTCATTAACGAATAAAAAAGATGGCGCAATTGAATTAATTAAATTGGGTCACCCGATTATTCCATTACAGAAATTGGTGAGTAATGATTTCACACTTTCTTCGATACAGCAATTCGCAATTGTGACAGGACCAAACATGGCTGGTAAAAGTACATTCCTAAGAAGTATCGGAGTTAACTTAATGTTAGCCAGAGCTGGATTCCATGTTTATGCAGAGAAATTCGTTTTCCCTGACATGAGTTTGTATTCAAGTATGCGCACAAGCGATGACTTGAAAGATGAAACTTCTTATTTTCATGCAGAATTACTGCGTTTGCGGTTTATCGTTGATGCGATAGAACGTGGCGAGAATGTTTTTATAATTTTAGATGAAATTTTAAAAGGAACAAATTCGAAAGACAAAGAAGAAGGTTCGGCTAAGTTCTTACAGAAATTAAATCAATTAGAAGCGCGAGGAATAATTGCGACACATGATTTGTCATTGACTAATTTAGCGAACGTTTATACGAGTGTAGTCAACAAATACTTTGATACAGAAATAAATGGAGATGATATTTCCTTTGACTATTGCATTCGTAACGGGGTAGCAAAGAACATGAATGCAAGTTTTTTGTTACGTAAGATGGGACTTATAGACAGTTAGTATCGGAATCTTGATTGCTTTTATGCCATTCTGTCTTTAAATTAGAGTTGGCAAAAAGTTTGATAAATTGAGGATGAACGTTTATATTTATGAATTGTTAAAAAAAAAAGAATAAATAATCAAATAAAAAAAATAATTATGGCAGTAGAAATAACAGATGCGAATTTTGACGAGATGGTAATGAAGTCAGACAAACCAGTATTAATTGACTTCTGGGCAGAATGGTGTGGACCATGTAGATTAATAGGACCAATTATCGAAGAAATGCACGGAGAATATGAAGGAAAAGCAATTATCGGAAAGGTAGATGTAGATTCTAACCCTGGAGTTTCAGCTAAATTTGGAGTGCGTAACATCCCAACAGTTTTGTTTATCAAAAACGGAGAAGTTGCTGACAAATCAATTGGAGCGGTTCCTAAGGAGCAATTAAAGAGCAAATTAGATGCTATTTTGTAAGCATTATTTTTTATAGGAATATGGATTCCTCGCTAGAAATGGCGAGGATTTTTTAATTTCGACCACGCTCAATTAGTAAAAAATCCACCTTCGAATAAACAATTAGGATTTGGCTCCGTTCAACAAACAAAAAATCTAGCTTCGAAATATGATATATGCATGGATAATGGCTATGGTGGCTGAGGCTCTCGAAGTCCAAATCGCCGCTCATCTATTACAAAAGGCAAAAAAATGCACAAACAATATTGTCTGTGCATTTCCAAAATAAAGTCATCCTAAAATTTCTCATCACGTGGCATATCCCCTTCTTGAGAAGCTGATGCTAAATCTTTGTCCATGTCATAAAGATTTGAGTTCCCTCCTTTTTCATCTCCAGCGGCAAGATTGTATTTATCGATTACGTCGTTAATCAGTGCTTCTTCTTCAATTTGTTCTTGAACGAACCATTGACCGAAACTAAATGTTGACCAATCTTTTTCTTCGTGCGCAAGATTTACAATTTTGTCAATCTCCTTAGAGTTATCAATTTCATGTTTTAAGATCTTTTTAAAACAATCTCCTAAATTTTTAGGGTTTGACGGTGCAGCGTCAATCGCTTCAATTTTCGTTTCTCCACCTCTTTCATTGATGTATTTCAATAATTTAAACATGTGCTCTCTTTCTTCATGCATATGACCATATAAAAAAGTAGCTATTCCTGGGAATCCGTTTACTTCTGCCCAAGAACCATAAGATAAATAAGCTTGTGCCTGAAACGCTTCAAGGGTCATTTGACTATTCAATAACTTTTCCATCTTTTTAGATATTCTCTTACTCATAATTATGTATTTTAGTTTGTTCCTTTAATCTATTGATTTCTATCCGAACAGGATCAATCATTTGACATTTTTTATGAATTCTATAAAACACTTGACTGCTAAGAGTCAATATTTTATTCTGGGTTAATAATGTGAAGTAAAAACATCATCTGGATGAAATGAGGAAAAGGTACTCGTCTTATTTATTATTTTTTTTTTAAAAACGTGACTTTTATATTTGATCTTATTTCACTAAATAGACTGCTACATTAGTGAATAAAAAACTAACAATTTAGCTTAAGTTGGCTCTAATTAGAGTTCAAATATAATCACAATAAATTATAGACAAAAGGTAGAACAAGACACACATATCTATCAAATATCTTGACAAATCAGTTCTTATTTTGTGAGAACACCACAATTTTATTATCGCTAGTAATAGTAACATCATATGCCGTACATTCACTCATATCGAGAGTTTCAGTTAATTGGATTCCTTCAATCGAACCGCTTAAAGTAGCTGTTCCGGGTGCATAACTATTCTCCGATGATATAAAGCCCTTTTCTAAATCAGTAATTGATACAATATTACCATCAAATGAAGTGATTTGTAAGTTCGCCGCTGAAGTTCCATTATTTACAACTCTGGCTGTTGGATCATCATTATTGCATTTATTACAACTATTAACTAAGAACAATAAAGCAACCAAAGAAAGAGAGATAACGACTGATTTCATATATGAAAATTGTTTTTACAATGATTACAATCAAATATAAGATTTTGAAAACACAAACTATATAAATTGTAAATGATTTTTATCCAAATATAGAATATGTTATTCCAAGAGATGAAGCATAAGACAATCCGATTTTTTATGAACGCCTAAGAAACAAACAAAGTTAAAAACTTTAAAAGACCATTAAGAAAAAGTTATTTAGTATCAGCAAGAAAACTAATCATTTTTACGTCTTTGATAAGAAAACTTCAAAGACAAGGCTTGTGAAGCTTTTAATTGTCAAGAGTCCCGACTGTCAACGTCGGGATGACTGCAATTTAAAACAAGCATAACGCAGTATTTGGAGTTTTCTTGCAAAGACTATTTATACCCTAAATCACTTTCATAAGCAACTAATGTTACCTTTAATATCATTACCGAATAGCTAACTTTACGTAATAATCATTAAAATTTGATTGATGGAAGACATGATATTTTTTGATAGGATGCAGTTTGCATTTACTATCACTTTCCACTATATATTTCCACAACTGACGATGGGTTTATCTCTGATGATTGTATACTTCAAATGGAAATTTCTGCGCACCCATCTGGTTAAATACAATGACGCTGCTAAATTCTGGATGAAGATTTTCGCATTAAACTTTGCAATGGGCGTTGTAACTGGAATTCCAATGGAATTTCAATTTGGAACCAATTGGGCAAAGTTTTCCGAACTCACTGGAGGAATTATTGGACAAACACTCGCCATGGAAGGAATGTTTTCCTTCTTTCTTGAATCATCATTTTTAGGATTATTCCTATTTGGGGAAAAACTACTTGGACAAAGACTTCATTTCTTAACCGGATTTTTCGTGTTTTTAGGTTCTTGGGCAAGTGGATTCTTAATTATTGCTACTCATTCATGGATGCAACACCCAGTTGGATATGAAATTTTAGAAAACGGAAGATTTGCACTTACAAATTTCAGTGCATTATTCTCCAATCCTTGGTTAATGCCTTCTTTCTTACATAATCAAATGGGATCTGTTATTACTTCTTCTTTCGTAGTTGCTGGAATTGGAGCATTTTATTTATTGAGCAATAAACACAGTGAATTCGGCAAGATTTTCGTTAAAACCGGTGTTATCTTTGGTTTAGTTTCAAGTATTCTGGTGGTATTCCCAACAGGAGATTGGACTGCGAAAAATATGGTTAAATATCAACCGGCGGCTTTTGCAGGAATGGAAGGTGTTTTCGAAACAGAGGAAGGCGGAGCAGAAATCGTCTTAATTGGTCAGCCAGATATGGAAAACAAAAGACTTGATAATAAAATTGCTGTTCCTAATGTACTAAGCTTTTTAACCTATCAAAGTTGGGATGCTGAAATCAAGGGATTAAATGAATTTGATGAAAGCGTACATCCAACCAATATACCGGGATTATATTACGCTTATCACATTATGGTTGGACTAGGAACAATATTTATTGGACTTATGCTCTTGGCAACTATTCAATTATTCCGAAAAAAACTATACACCACTAAATGGATTCTATGGTCATTGTTATTTATGATTCCATTCCCCTATATTGCAAACACCACTGGCTGGTACACTGCTGAATTAGGAAGACAACCTTGGTTAGTTTATGACTTATTAAGAACAGTGGATGGAATTTCTCCGACTGTTTCATCTGGAAATACTTTATTCACATTACTTGGCTTTATAGGTTTATATTTCTTATTGGGATTACTTTTTCTAATGTTGGCTGGAAAGATTATTAACAAAGGTCCTGAAACTACAAAACTTAATTAACTATGGAAATCTTCTGGTATATTGTCCTAATGACCATTCTTACTGTTTACGTAATCTTAGACGGCTATGATTTTGGTGCAGGTATTATTCATTTATTTTTTGCAAAAACAGAAAAGGATAAAAAAGCAATTACGAATGCAATCGGTCCTTTTTGGGATGCCAATGAAGTATGGTTAATTGCAGGAGGTGGTTTATTGTTCTTTGCTTTCCCAATTTTATATGCAGTTGCATTTAGTGGTTTTTATTTACCCTTAATTATGATTCTATGGTTGCTTATCTTTAGAGCTATTGGATTAGAGTTGCGCGGACAAGTTAAAAATACGATGTGGGAAACAATTTGGGACAAAGCTTTTGGAATTTCTAGTTTACTGTTGGCCTTGTTTTTTGGCGTTGCGCTAGGAAATGTCGTTCGAGGAGTAAACTTAGGAATGGTTACTGATGGAATCGCAGCACATGACGGATCTTATTTCTTTTTACCTTTATGGAATCCAACTTTTAGTCCACATGCGGAACATTTGGGCGTAATCGATTGGTTTACTCTATTCTTAGGTGTTGTAAGTGTGGTTGCATTAACTATGCACGGAGCCAATTGGATTATATTCAAAACGAATTCAAGTTTAAATCCAAAACTTAAAAAGACTGTTTTCAATTTAAACATTGTTCTATTGACTTTGGTAATAACTTCTTTGTCAATTTGGCATCTTATTGAACCGAATCCATTTCATAACTTTATAGAAAACCCTTGGATGTGGATCTTTCCAGCAATAGCTTTTACTGGATTATTTGGAATGTTTAAGGTGAAGTCTTACAAAAAAGATGGTTTAGGGTTTTTATTTTCATCTTTATTTCTATTTGGAGGATTAACTTCTACTGTGGCATCAATATTTCCAAATGTTTTACCATCTACAAATGATACTGTTTCGTCATTAACAATATATAATACTGCTGCCGGAGATTACGGACTTTCAGTTGGTGTTTATTGGTTTGTTATTGCGATTGTTTTGGTGGCAATATATATGTTTATACAATACCGCGTTTTTAAAGGAAAAATGGACGATGTTGGTTATGGTGAACATTAAATAATTTAGAATATGATATGACGCTTACACTTATTTCAATGATCAGTATTTCTGCAGGTATAGCTGGGGCTAATTTATTGGCTATTCTCAAGAAGAAATACACGATGGGTTTTACAGGAAATACAGTAGCTGGAATTTTCGGAAGTATTTTCTTTATTAAATCATTTGGTCGATTTGGATTTGATCCTTTTGCAATCATGGAAACAGGTGTAATAAACTATCTATTATTCACTACTAATATGTTTATTTCTTTGTTAGGAGGTGCGATTGCACTATTTATTACAAAGTTAGTCACTAATAAAATGAATAAAGACAAATAATATACAGCTATATTCATCAATTAATCGTAATAGTTCTACCACTATTTTAATGGAAATTTAAATTTCCACAAGAAACCAATATACAAAAGCGTAAAATTTTAATACAAAAAAGTTCCTTCGCAAAAATTTATTTACAAGAAGTTGATAAATAAATTTTTCCTTCAGGATGACATTTCATTGGTGTGGTACCCCCCTTTTTTCACCCCAACACCCTACTGAAATATCATCCTGAACATCGGTAAAATCTATGATTTTGCTGATGGAAGGATCTTTTTAGAGACGAAGAGCAATAATTAATATATTTTGAATCTTAATTATTTTCTATTAAAAAAATATTGATTGTTATCACTCAATTTTCTAATTTATTTTGTGTTTTAGATACTTCAAAAGTTTATTTAAAAATTAGTTACATAATAAATATTTGAAATAAGCCATTAAAATGGTGGTAGAACCATCGTAATTAGTCAAGCTTTTCACATATTTATTTTTTTCTATCGAATGAAGAAATTAATCTTTATTATCTTTAGATAAAATATTAATAAATATGTCAGCAAAGATTCCTCAAAAAGCATTTACATTTTTACAGAAATTATCTAAAAACAACGATAGAGATTGGTTCAATGAACATAAACCAGAGTTTAAGAGTATTGAAAGTGAAGTAAAAGAATTTTATAATGAACTGCTTTTAAAGGTTAAAGAATACGACAATATAGAAAGACTAAAAATGTTTCGCATCTACAGAGATGTACGCTTTTCAAAAAACAAAGATCCATATAAAACACATTTCGGAGGAAACTACATCCGTGTAAAACCTAATTTACGTGGTAGCTATTATTTACATATTGGTCCATCAGAGTCATTTTTGGGAGTAGGTTTCTGGGCACCTGAAAAGGAGGATTTATTGCGCATCCGAAAAGAACTAGAATTAGATGCTAAAGAATTAAGAGAAATACTTGATAACAAGAACCTAAAAAAAATATGGGGAGATTTAGAAGGAGAAGAATTAAAAACAGCACCGAAGGGGTTTAAAAAGGATCATCAGAACATTGATTTAATTCGAAAAAAGCAATTTGTTTTTACAAAGAGATTCACAGATGAGCAAGTGATGTCGCCAAACTTTATCAATGAAGTGAATACTGCATTTAAAGCTATTCGTCCGTACTTCGATTACATGACGGAAGTATTGACCACAGACTTAAATGGGATTTTGATTATAGAATAGAAGTAAGTTCATGAATCGATCTTGCGAGCTCAACGAATTTAATAATGCAGGCTACCTATGATTATACAATCTTTGATTTTTACTAATTGTAGTGTTTGTATATCGTATTAAATTTATATTTGAACTATTGGCCAATGAATTTGTTTATCATAAAAGAAATTAAAAGCAATGTTCGGATTATTTAAAAAGAAGTCAGAGAAAGAAAAACTAGAAGTAAAATATGAAAAGCTTCTTAAGGAAGCTCATTCATTATCTACAACGAATCGAAAGATGAGTGATCAGAAAACTTATGAAGCTTCAGAGGTGCTAAAAGAAATAGAGAAAATGGATTAATTATCCAAACCATCTTGTTTGCAAGTATAATACATGACTCTACATTATAATTAGGTTGAGTTTTCGTGGTGTTTTTATTTGAACCAAACTGCATATTTTTGCCGGCGTAATTCCAAACCTAATTGTTCCTCCATTTTTAATGCTTCAGTTTGAGTTCTCATCGGATTCAAATTAACGTACAAACTAGGACGTAAGTATTTTCCATATTTTTCAACAATATTAGAAGAAAGCTTGTATCCCTTCTTGTTTATATATCCAGACTTATGCTGCTCAAACCGCTCTGTCGGAGATTTACTCGTCATACCCACATAAACACACTGCATTGATCCGTTAAATTGTGGATTCGCATTTCGAAACTTTACGCTATCTGTAAAAACCCTTTTTGATAATTCTACAACGTAAACAGAATATTCTATTTTGGCCATTTATAACTATAAATTAAAAGTTAGTTATTATCTAGTGTCTGCAAGAAAACTAATCATTTTTAAGTCTTTGATAAGAAAACTTCAAAGACAAGGCTTGTGAAGCTTTTAATTGTCAGGAGTCTATCTTTATAAATGACTGCAATTAAAAACAAGCTTAACGCAGTATTTGACGTTTTCTTGCAAAGACTATCTAACGAATTTAATAACTTTTAAAGTAATTCTGATAATTACGAACGTCAAAATTACTTTTCTTAGCATTAGCTGTTTCTTTCTAGAACAATTTATCTGCTTACCTCTCAATAATAAATACAAGATAGGTATCCGCACGAGCAACTACATCGCCCAAAACTTCTTAAAGCTGTCTAGCTTTTCAGGATTAATATTGTTAGGTAGTGTTTGATCGGAAACAGACAATTTTTATAAATTTTATAAATTTTGAGAAATATTTATTCAATCATAATAATTTTTTAAGCTTTTTCCCGATTTCTCGGGACAGGTTATGAGCTTGCTTTGGTGCGGTTTGATTTTCTTTCTTTAGGAGATTCCTTAGCATCAGCCGACAAGAAAAAAATTAAAATAAACTCAAAAGAATCAATTTTAATTTTGTTGTGTTTCCGACCAGACACTAGGTAGTAACTCATGAAGTTTGTTCACTTTGTGATCAGTTATATTTTCAAGAACATATTGCAACCATTTTTGTGGATTTATGCTATTTAACTTACAACAAGCAAAGAAGCTGTAAAACATTACCGAACACCTAGCTTCATTATGTGCACCTGAAAAGAGGTGGTTTTTTACGACCTAAAGCAATTGGTCTAATAGAATTTTTAATAAGATTTTTATCTATGTTTAACTTTCCATTGTGGAGATAGTTCTTTAAGCTATCCAAAAGCGCTGTCGTATAAGCAATAGATTTTCCTATGAGCGAACTCGGTGAAATTTATTGCCGTTCATTGTCAAGCCTCTTGCCAAGTTCATTAATTATTGGTAGTGATTCCTTTAACCTTATTTCTTTTCGATTTTCTGTAGAAAGTTCTTTAGTTTATTTTTCTATAGCATACAACTTCTGTATTTCTAACAAAACATATTCCGCTCGCTTTTTATCATTCAAAAAATCTTCATCAAATTTACGTCTGGCGTGCACCCAACAAGCAAGATGTGTTATTTCATCGCTGGCGTAATATTGCTTTTAGACAGCGTACCCATCGGTTTGAAGTGAAACTTTATAGTTTTCTAAAAACTCTCGTGGCGCATCCTTGCCACATCCCTTTTGATAATTAAAAGCAACGAGCTTAGACAATGGCGCCTGATAAGTCCAGTAATAGCCTAAACGGGTTTTATCTTTCTTATTTTTGTCTAATATTTTGGTTGTTGTTTGTTCTCCTAGTTTATTTTCAATTGTATTCACGAGCTCGTTCCTCGGTTCATCGGCTTGCAAATAGGTTTGTGCTTTTATCTCATTTGAAAGCCTTTCATACAGTGGTTCTAGCAGATTTCCTATTGTACCACCCAGGAGTCTATCGTGGATGGAGCGATTTCAATATCAGATCGTTTAAAATTTGTTGCTGTCGATAAAATGGTAAGTGGTCAACATATTTATTAATTAAAATTGCTCTTAACAAATCATTTCCAGCCAGATATTTTTCAATAGGTCGTGATGGAAGCAGAACGATAACAACGTTTTTAGTCGCGGTATTAAGTCCAAGAACTTGATTCTTCTCTAAGCGTAAATATTTTTAACGAACAAGCACTAGCTTAAGAAACTTAGATGGTTTAAAATCTAAAATTTCGGTATGCTCCTCACCAATCCTCTTCATCTCAGTAGGATTTTCGTCTGGCTCGATTATATATTCAACAACTTGAAGGTTTTCTGGAAGGCGATTACGACCGTTTTCTTTTTTAGACTTCTTTTCTCGCTGGTAAGTGATGGTTAACTTTACAGGAGTTTCATCTTGTTTTCCTTCTTCTGTGGCGTACTCCTCAAATTCGATTTTCATTTGATTTGTATCTTCTTCAAAACGTTCACTCTTACTTCCAAAGAGCATACTTCTTAATTGAGCTAATAGTTGAGTCAACCAATTGTTTTTAGACTCAATTTTATTGTTTTCAGCTTGACCCTTTTGGATTACAGCATCTTTCTTTTGGATTTCAGCCTCTCTTCTCTGAAATCCATTTTCTTGATCTTTAGCCCGCGACTTAAAACACAATACAAACCCTTGTGAATAAAAGGCTTTGTATCAAAGTAATCAACAGTTTTAGGTGGTTAAATAACGTTTTCTTTTCTTGGTTTTATCAAAGTCAATACCCCGTAAAATCATATAAATATACTCATGGGTGAATTCATTGTTGGGAGCGTTAACATTAGCCGATGGACGTTTGAAGGTTCCTTTTTCTAGTCGTTTATAATAAAGAACTAATCCATCTTTATCCCAATAAAGTTGTTTCACTTTATTACGATCTTTGCTAATAAAAACAAAGATGTAGCCACTTAAAGGATTTAAATCCATTTCGTTTTGTACCAAGCCAAAAAGTCCATTAAAACCTTTACGCATATCGCAAGGCTTTCCGTAAAGAAAGACTTTTGTTGAAATATCTAAACCAAACATCATTGGTAGACAGTGATTTTAATTCCTGATGGAAGTTCGAATTTTATCAACTCCTCTGACTCAACATTTGGTGAAATATTATCTTTTTTATGAGGAATCTCTGCAAACCCTTAATTCAAAGATTCGACATTCATTTAATTATATTTGCTAATCCAATATTCAAATTTTGCCTTTGAATAATTCTTGCTCCTAATGAAATCAGCCTTATTCTTATCACTTACTTTCCATAATTGGATTTCTTTAAACATCCTGTCTTGTATGGCCATCATTTTTTTCTGACAAAATTAGTGAGCAGAATTAACTTTTGGAAGATATGGTTGGTCGGTGGCTTACGTTACGAACGTCAAAATTACTTTTCTTAGCATTTGCTGTTTCTTTCTATAACAATTTATCTGCTTACCTCTCAATAATAAATACAAGGTAGCTTTGAAAAAAATTAATACTAGAATAAACAGCGCATATAATACAGATGAAGCATATAAATAAGCCTTTATTAAACGCAAAAAACCTCATACATTACTGTATGAGGTTTTTAAAAAGTGGCGTCGTCTTACTCTCCCACCCTTAATAGGGCAGTACCATCAGCGCAAGCAGT